>Ga0137407_10000034_pt1 | contig 120533 bp, 119 predicted proteins | sample CZOMad2_2_16fung_FD_108410 | JGI IMG/M metagenome (GOLD analysis project Ga0137407, IMG submission 108410) | Vadose zone soil fungal communities from Angelo Coast Range Reserve, California, USA - CZOMad2_2_16fungal (Illumina Assembly) | ecosystem: Environmental > Terrestrial > Soil > Vadose... | reverse complement strand
TTCGCCGTATAGGTCCAGGCGCCATTGGCCGCGATGGAGAACGTGCCGTTAGCCCCGGCCACGTTCGTCTGCGCCACGAAGGTCTGCGCGCTGTCCACGTCCGAAATGGTCAGCGTGCCACCCGTGCTCAGCGCTGCATTGGTCTCGGACAAGGCCACCGTAGCCGACGAGAGCACCGCCGCATCGTTGGTGCCGTTGATCGTGACCTGCACCGTGCTCGTGGTGCCATCGGCGGAGGCGACCGTGAACATGTCGGAGACCGACTGGCCAACGTTCAGGTTGTTGAATGCGCTATTGGCGGTATATGTCCAGGCACCATTCGCGGCGATCGAGAACGTGCCGTTCGTACCCGCCACGTTCGTCTGCGCCACGAACGTCTGGGCGCTGTCGACGTCGGAAATCGTGAGCGTGCCGCCTGTTGTGAGCGGCGCATTGGTCTCGGACAGCGCAACAGTGGCGGAGCTGAGCACCGCGGCATCGTTCGTCCCATTGATCGTGACCTGTACCGTGGTGGTCGTGCCGTCGGCGGAGGCAACGGTGAACGTATCCGACACCGACTGACCGACGTTGAGGTTGTCGAAGGCGCTGTTGGCGGTGTAGGTCCAGGCGCCATTCGCCGCGATCGAGAATGTGCCGTTCGTGCCGGCCAGGTTGGTCTGTGGCACGAAGGTCTGTGCACTGTCGACATCCGTGATGGTCAACGTGCCACCCGTGGTCAGCGCTGCGTTGGTCTCCGCCAGGGCGACGGTTGCCGAGCTGAGGACTGCGGCATCGTTGGTGCCGTTGATCGTGACCTGCACCGTGCTCGTCGTGCCGTCGGCCGAGGCAACGGTAAAAGTGTCCGACACCGACTGCCCGACGTTGAGGTTATTGAATGCACTGTTGGCGGTGTAGGTCCAGGCGCCGTTCGCTGCAATCGAGAAGGTGCCGTTGGTGCCGGCCACATTGGTCTGCGCGACGAAAGTCTGTGCACTGTCCACATCCGTGATGGTCAGCGTCCCGCCGGTGGTGAGGGCGGCGTTGCTTTCCGCCAATGCCACCGTCGCGGAGCCAAGCACCGCGGCGTCGTTCACCGCGGTCACGTTGACGGTGCTTGCGACCGTGTTCGAGTTGGCCGAGCCGTCATTGACTGTGAAGCTCACCGTGCGCGCGGCGGTCGAGGGATTGTCGGAGCTGTTCGAGTATTGCACCGCGCGGAACGCCGCTTGCCACTGCGCCAGCGTTGCCGTGCCGCCCGCGGACGTCAGCGTCATGACGCCCGTGGCCACGTTGTACGCCCCGGCGATATTGCCCATCGTCGCTGGCACGTTAGTGAATGACAGTACGTCCTGCCCGGAAGCGAAGGCGCCCGTGATCGACACCGTGCCCGACGTGAGCGTGGCGTTGTCTAGATCAGCGACGGTCACCGCCGCGTTGATCGCCGCCGCGGCACCATTCTCGGTGTAGTTGAGCGTCGAGCCCGTCGCAAGCACCGGTGCGTCGTTCACCGCCGCCACGTTGACCGTGCTCGTCACCGTGTTGGAGTTCGCCGAGCCATCGTTGACGGTGAAGCTCACCATACGAGCGCTGGTCGCGGGGTTGTCCGAGCTGTTGGAGTACTGCACCGCGCGCAGCGCCACCTGCCACTGCGCCAGCGTCGCCGTGCCGCCCGCCGAGGTGAGCGTCATCACCCCTGTGGCCGCGTTGTACGCCCCGGCGATGTTGCCCATCGTGGCAGGCACGTTGGTAAACGACAGCACATCCTGGCCGGAGGCGAAGTTGCCGGTGATCGATACCGTCGCGCTGGGAAGTGTCGCGTTGTCGAGGTCTGCCACCGTCAACGCCACGTTGATCGCCGCCGCCGCACCGTTCTCCGTGTAATTCAGCGTGCTCCCCGTCGCCAGCGTCGAGGCATCGTTCACCGCCGTGAGATTCACGGTGCTGGCCACGGTGTTGGAGTTGGCCGCGCCGTCGTTCACGGTGAAGCTCACCGTGCGCGCGCTGGTCGAGGGGTTGTCCGAGCTGTTCGTGTACTGCACCGCCCGGAACGCGGCTTGCCACTGTGCAAGCGTCGCCGTGCCGCCGGCCGAGGTGAGCGTCATCACGCCAGTCGCTGCGTTGTACGCGCCTGCGATGTTGCCCATCGTCGCCGGCACGTTGGTGAACGACAGGGCGTCTTCGCCCGAAGCAAAGCCCCCCGTGATCGCCACCGATCCGGAAGTCAGCGTCGCGTTGTCGAGATCGGCCACCGTCAGCGCCGCGTTGATCGCGGTTGCCGCGCCGTTCTCGGTGTAGTTCAGCGTCGAGCCCGTTGCGAGCACCGGCGCATCGTTCACCGCCGCCACGTTCACCGTGCTCGTCACCGTGTTCGAGTTCGCCGCACCGTCGTTCACGGTGTAGCTCACCGTGCGCGCGCTGGTCGAGGGGTTATCGGAGCTGTTGGAGTACTGCACCGCGCGCAGCGCCGCCTGCCACTGCGCGAGCGTCGCCGTGCTGCCTGCCGAGGTCAGCGTCATTACCCCGGTGGCCGCGTTGTACGCGCCGGCGATGTTGCCCATCGTCGCCGGCACATTCGTGAACGACAGCACGTCCTGCCCCGAGGCGAAGTTGCCGCTGATCGACACCGTCGCGCTGGGCAAGGTCGCGTTGTCCAGGTCTGTCACCGTCAGCGCCGCATTGATCGCCGCCGCCGCACCGTTCTCCGTGTAATTCAGCGTGCTCCCCGTCGCCAGCGTCGAGGCATCGTTCACCGCAGTCACGTTGATCGTCGAGGCCACCCCCGTGCTGGTCTTCGCCCCGACCGCGTCGCTGTTGGCATCGGTCGCTGCCCAAGTCACGGTGCGCGTCGTGCTGGTGTTGCCGGCGGTCGGATCATCCGAGCTGGAGCTGAACTTCACGCTGCGCATCACCGCCTGGTAGTTGGCGAGCGTGTCGGTCCCGGAAAGCGTCAGCACCCCGGTAGCCGCGTTGTAGGCCCCGGTCACCGTGCCTGCATTGGTCCAGATCAGCGTGTCCCCGGCGACGAAGCTGCCGATGCTCACCGTCGCGCCCGACATCTGCGTGTCATCGGCATCCGTCAGCGTGACCGTGTTGTCGATCACGGCCGCCGCACCCTGCTCGGTGTACGCGAGCGTCGCGCCGGCCGTCATCACCGGTGCGTCGTTCACCGCCGTCAGGTTGATCGTCGAGCTCACTCCCGCACTGGTCTGCGCCCCGACCGCATCGCTGTTGGCATCGGTCGCCGCCCAGGTCACCGTGCGCGTGGTCTTGGTGTTGTTCGCAGTCGGATCATCCGAGCTGGAGCTGAACTTCACGCTGCGCATCACCGCCTGGTAGTCGGCGAGCGTGTCGGTCCCTGAAAGCGTCAGCACCCCGGTAGCTGCGTTGTAGACCCCGGTCACCGCACCTGCATTGGTCCAGGTCAGCGTGTCCCCGGCGACAAAGTTGCCGATCGTCACCGTGGCGCTCGCCATCTGCGTGTCGTCGGTATCCGCCAGCGTGACCGTGTTGTCGATCACCGCCGCCGCAGCCTGCTCCGTGTACGCGAGCGTCGCTCCGGCCGTCAGCACCGGCGCATCGTTCACCGCCTGGACGGTAATCGTGCTTCGCGCCGTATTACTGGCGTTCGCACTGTCGTCCGTGATCACGACCGAGATCGTGCGTGAGATGTTGGTATTGTTGACTGTCGGGTCGTCCGAGCTCGAGCTGTACTGCACGGAACGCAGCAAGCTCTCGTACGTGGCTCTCGACGCTGCGCCCGTCGCGGTCAGCACGCCGGTTGCGCTGTTGTAGCTCGTCGTGATTCCGGCCTGATTGGCCCAGGTCAGCGCGTCCCCGGTCACGAAGCTGCCGACGCTGATGGTTGCGCCCGACATGTTGGTGCTGTTGTCGTTGATCGCAGCGGTCGCACCGGCGATGTTCACCGCCGCGCCGCCCTCCGTGTAACTGGCGGAGAAACTGGTCGGCTGCGCAGTGATCTTGACGTTGTCGAGAAGGAACGACTCGCTGCCCTGATTGAACGAACCTGCGGTGGGCTTGAATCGCACCACGGTGTTGGCGTTCGAGTACGCCGTGATGTCATACGATTTCGTTCCGCTGGCACTCGCGCCAGGATCGATCGCGTCGATCGTCGTCCAAGTCGTGCCGCCATTCGCGGAGACCTGGACATCGAGCTTGTCCGTTCCTGCGTCGACGCCGCTGGTGCTGCGATAGTCGAACGAAAGGCGATTCAGCGAATCGGTCGACTGGCTGCTCAGGTTTACGGCGCGCTGGATCGCCGAGGACGCTTTCGTGATGCTGATCTCGCCGCCGGTGATCAGCACGTTGCCGGCGGTCGCACTTTGTGCCGCCCCCGACGCGTCGGTCTCTACCCAGTTGCCGTTCCATGCAATGGTGCCGGTGCTGGCGTTCGCATAGGACGCCGCGCCGAAGCTCTCGCCCGCGAACGGCCGGGCGTCGCTCATGTTCAGGTCGACCTGCGGTGCGGCGGGCGCTGCATCGAACGAGATGTCGTGCAAGCCGATCTGCGACTGGTAAGCGACGTTGGCGTTCTGGTACTTGAGGCTGATCTGGGTGATGCCCGACTGATCGAAGGCGACGATCGCCGTGCCTTTTTCCGCCCCGGCGCCGGTGTTCGCGGTTGGGTTTGTGCCGGTAATGACAGTGCCGCCGGCCGAGGTCGTCGTGCTCCAGGTCTGCGCCCCGGCGGCGACCCTGGAATCGCGCGTCACCGATGCCGGAACCAGTGTTCCGTCGCTGTTGGTGCCGCTCACGGTCACCTTGTCGACGAACCCGGTCGAACCGCCGCCGGCAACGCCGGTGTCGATATCGAAGAGCGAAAACGAGACGTTGCTGACGCCGCCGGGCTGCGAAAAGGCGATGGTGATGTCCACGTACTGACCGCTGTTGGCAAAGCCGGCGGCTTTCACGTCCATCTGCAGGTCGTTCTGCCCGAGATTGCCGTCCATCAGCGCGCGACCGTCGGCAGGATATCCAGCGGTGAACGGATTTCCGGCGGCGAGCGATCCGTCGGCGTTTCGCAGCGTCAGGGTCACGCTGACCGTACCGCCGGCAATGCTGTAGCTACCCGCGGTAGTCCCGGCGACCCAGGTCTGCTTGTCCCAGTCGAGCGTCTCCATGACGTTGTGGAACGTGCGCTGGGCGCCTTCGTTGAAGACGATGCTCGTTTCGATGTGGCCGACCTGGCGCTCCAAATCCCAGTTGCCGCCGAGCTCGGCGCTGCCGGTCAGGTCGGTCGAACTGGCGACGTCGGCCTTGGTGAGCCAGGAGAGCTCGGTGGCGGCAGCGTTGCCGATGCCGCCTTTGCCGAAGTCGCAGCCGTAGACCAGGATGTCGGCGTCCTTGCTGAGGTGCTGGCCGATCTCGGCAAGCTGCTCGCCGTAGGTCTTGGCCATCGAGAACACGTCGAGGCTCGCGCTGCCGAGCTGCAGCATGCCCGCTGAGCCGTGCGACACGATATGAATCGCGTCGACGTTCGACTCATGCGACAGGAATTGCGCGATCTGCGTCACGCCGTCGCGACCCGCATCGAGCAGGACGACCCGCGCGTTCGGGTTGACTCCCGCGAGCAGATCCTTGTAACCCTCGACACCCGTGTCGATGAAGACGATCTCATTGCGCTGTGCCGCCGGCGCGCTCGCATCGATGCGCTCAGCGCCTGGCTTAAGCACCGCATCGGCCTGCGCCGGCGCCGCGGCTTGCTCCTTCGTTTCCTGCGGCACCGCGCCGCGAACCCCCGCCTCGGCGCTGTGCGCATCCGCTTCTGCGTGCGAATCGGCGTGCGCGGCGGCGTTCGCCTGCGCGGCGATGTCGACTCCCAGGGCACCGTCGAACAGCATGCGCGGCTCGAGCGCGAGCAGCCGCGTGCGGCGGGTTTTCGGCCTTTTCGGGGCGGTTTTCTTCGACATGGCTCAGCCCCTCCGCGGACTCATAGTCCGCTCTCCCTGATCAATACGGATATCGCGCGGTAGGCGAAATTTTCCACCACGAAACGCAATTGCGTTTCGATGCGGACCTTGCCTTGGATCACAGACGGTGCCGGCGGCAAGCCGGTCGGCTTGATGAGCACGCGGAAGATGGCGTCCTGTGCCACGAGCGCGCCGTGCGCCCCCTGCTTGACGTCGATGGCGCCGCCGTGGACCGACGCCAGCAGCGGACGCGACAACTCGGTCTGCGGCGACTTGTCGACCGATAAGACTTTGCCTTCGATCACGGCGCCGTCGGGCAGATGCGGAAAAAAGCGCACCGCCTGCCCCGGATTGATGGCGGCCACCTGGCGCTCGCTGACGTACGCCTCGATCACGGCCGATTCCTGCGAGACGATGCGCATCAGGAGGTTGCGCGGATTCACCCAGCGCCCGGGCGCGAGGTCCGGGGCCACGTCGCGGACGATCCCCGGCTGCGCCGAGCGCACGTGCTGGCGCTCGGCCTCTTCGCGCATCGCCTGCTTTTCCGCCTGCGCCTGCGCCAAGCGCTCGTGCAGGACCTGATAGTTTTCCTGCAGCTGTAGGCTGGCGGGCAAGCGCGAGATCTCCGACTGCACCGAGGCCATCCGGATACCGGCTTTTTTCTCGCGCACATCGCGATCCACAGCCTCGAGGCTGACCAGTTCCTGGTCGAAGCCGACGCGTTGTTGCTCAACGACGCGCACTGCAGTGATTCTGCCGGCGAAGGGCGGGTACACCGCGTGCTCCTGCTGCGCGCGCAGGATCGCCGGCGCGCTGACCTCGTATGAAATCGGCACCAACCACACGAACGCGGCGAGGATTGCGCCCACCAGGGCGAGGGGCCGCCATGCCGCCTGAACCGACTGGCGCGCCCTCCACAGATACGCCGTCTCGGTCCACACCGGCCGGGCAATGAACCAGATCAGCTCGATCAGCATCAGGAAGATGCCGAGCAGCTTGAAGGCGATGTGATAGACGAGCAGCGCGATGCCGAGGAACACCGTCAGCCGGTAGAGCCAGGTGGCGCACGCGAAAAGGATCAGCCAGCCGCGTTGCGCCGGCTGCAGCGTCGGCTCGGGCGTCGCCTCGATCAGGCCGAAAAAGACCTTGCGCATCCACCAGCGCGCGCAGGCGAAGCTGCGCTCATGGAGGTTCGGGAAATCGAGCAGGTCCGACAGCACGAAATAGCCGTCGAAGCGCATGAAGGGGCTGAGATTGATCGCGAGCGTCATCACCCAGGTGGTGCTGGAAAGGACGAAGAACACGTTCCTCGCGCCGCCTTCGGGCGAAAGTGCCCACAGCAGGGTCGACACCACGGCGAGCATCAGCTCCGCTGCCATGCCAGCGGAGGCGATCACCAGTTGCTTGCGGCGATCGGCGAGCTTCCAAGTCTCGCTCGTGTCGGTATAGAGATACGGCCATAGGACGAGGAACGCCACGCCCATCGTCGGGACGCGTACGCCGTAGCGCTTCGCGGCGTAGGCGTGACCGTGCTCGTGGATGATTTTCGCGAAGGTCACCGCTACGGCGTAGTAGACGAACCCCTGCGGCGAGAGCATCCGTCCCATGGCGCCGGTGAAGCTGTACCACTCGCGCGAAACCAGGTAGAGGTCGAGCCCGAGCAGCGCAACCAGAAGCACGACGAACCCGCGCGTGAAAAAAATCTCCGTGAGCGCGACGGTGCGCGAAAGGAAGGCGTCGGGTCTGAAGAGCGGCAGCCGGAAGAAAAGATAGTGATGCAGCAGGTCCTGGTACCAGGCGTGCCGCGAAGCGTGCAGCCGGCGGCTAAGCGCCTGTTGCGCCGCCGCGCTGGCGGGGGCGAGGAGTTGCTGGTTCGCGAGAAACGCGATCAGCTCCTGCACTTCTTCCGGCGCCGGCCTGAGCGTGGTTTCGGCGCTGACGCGAGCTATGAGCGAAGCTGCGTCGGGGTGCTCGCGCCAGCGTGCGAGCAACTCGAATTCCAGCCAACCGATCTCGAAGAATGAATTGCGGAGCGGATCAAGAATTCGCCATGTGGGCGAGCCATCGGCCTGCGGCGATCCGGGATACAGCCGCAGATCCTGCCTGATCGGCGGCAGCGCGACGGATCCGTCGGCGCTCTTCCCTGAGCTTTGCAGCTTCCCTTCGGCCATTCGTTTCCTGCTTTCCCCAACGTCCGATTTTTGTGATTTCTATCACTTAACGAATTATCTCCTGACTGCATCCTAACTTATTGATAATTTTGGCAATAAGCGTGACTAAATCCGCTCGAATTCAAGAGTTTGCATCGCTACCCCTCCGTCGACGCCGCGTTTTCCCGCCGTTCGTCGGTTTGGAGTAACTATTCGGGCTTCACGCCCGCGGCCCTGACGACGCGTCCGTAGCGCTCGGCGTCGGCCTTGATGCGCACGAGGAAGGCGGCGCTCGACATACCGCTCGCCTCGGCGCCCGCGCTCTCGACGAAGCGCTTCTGCACCTCCGCATCGCCGAGCGTGCGGCGCACTTCCGCGTTCATCTTGTCGACCACCGCGTGCGGCGTGGCCTTCGGCGCGAAGAGGCCGACCCAGATCGACGCATCGAGGTCCGGTATGCCGCCGTCGCGCGGCGTCGCCCACTCCGCGTTGAGCGGTGACTTCTTCGCCGTGGTGATGCCGATCACCTTCCCTTTGCCTGATTTCAGGAACGGCGTCGCGCCCGGCACGGCCATCACGCCGAAATCGACGTCGCCTGCGCCCACCGCCTGCGCGGCGGGCGCCCCGCCCTTGTAGGGAATGTGTTGCAGCTTGATGCCCGCGGCGAGGGCGAGCCACTCGCCGGCGAGGTGATTGATGCTGCCGGTCCCGGCGGAGGCAAAGGTGATCGTGCCCGGTTTTGCCTTCGCGTCGCGCACCAGCTCCTGGAAATTGTTGAAGCTGGCCGCGGACTTCGCGAGGTAAAGCATCGGCGCGTCGCTCACCATCGTGATCGGCGTGAAGTCGCGCTCGAGCTCGTAGGGCACATCGGCAAAGAGCGCCGGATTGACCGCGAACTCGCCGGTGTGTGCCATGAGGAGCGTGTAGCCGTCCGCGGGTGCCTTGGCGACTGCCGTGGTGGCGATGAAGCCATTGCCGCCGGGTCGGTTCTCCACGACGAAGTTCCAGCCCAGCCGCTCGGTCATCTTCTGGGTCAGGATGCGGGTGCTGGTATCGACCGCGCCGCCCGGCGCGAAAGGCACCAGGATGCGGATGGGCTTCGTCGGATAGTCCTGCGCCTGCGCGAGCGCGATCACCATCGTGAGCGCGATGCCGAACGTCCATTTCATGATTGCCTCCTCTTTTTCGCGGCGAGCTTCACCGCCTCGATGATTTCCGGATAAGCCGCACAGCGGCACAGGTTGCCTGACAGGTAGTGCCGGATCTCGTCCTCGGTCGGGTCGGGATGCTCGTCCAGCAGCTGGCGCGTCATCAGCACGAACCCCGGCGTGCAGAAGCCGCACTGGAAGGCGCTCGACTCGATGAACGCCTCCTGGACGGCGTCCAGCTCCTTGCCGCCCTCTACCGTTTGCACATGCGCGCCCTCGGCGAGTGCCGCGAGATAGAGGCAGCCGGACACCGCCGTGCCGTCGACGAGCACGGTGCAGCAACCGCAGAGCCCCTGCCCGCAGCTCTCACGCGCGCCGAATAGGCCGAACTCCTCGCGCAGCACTTCGACGAGCGTCTCGTGCGCCGCGACCTGCGCCTCGACCGCTTCGCCGTTCAGGCGGAACTGGATGGAGCGCCTCATCGCTTCATGGCCCGGTACACCGCTTCGGGATTCATCGGCAGCTCGGTCAGCCGCACGCCGACCGCGTCGTGGATCGCGTTCGCGATCGCCGGCGAGACGCCGAAGGTCGCCGTCTCGCCGACGCCTTTCGCGCCGAAGGGGCCGCTGCGCTGCTCGGCCACGACCGCCTCGTTGACCATCTCGCCGGGAAGATCGAGCAGGCCCGGGATCTTGTACTCGGCGAGCGAGGCGTTCCTCAGCTGGCCCTCGCCGTCGAACAGCATCTTCTCGAACAGCGTGAAGCCGAGCTGCATAATCGCGCCGCCGGAAAGCTGGGTCTCGACGATGCGCGGGTTGATGGGCGTGCCGACGTCCGCCACGTTCACCATCTTCGCGACGCGCACGCGGCCCGTCTCCGTATCGACCTCAACCTCCACACCGGTCGCGCCCACCATCCAGAAGGGAGTGGCGTTCTCGGTCTGGCCGTTCTCGTCGGGTGGCGTGTACGGCGGAATGAAATTGCCGGCACCCATGACCGAGCCGGCGCGCATGCCGTACTTCTTCTTGAACAGGTCGGCAACCGGACAGTCCGCCGGCAGACCGAGCTCCTCGCGCAGCTTGGCGAGCTGGCGCTTCGCATCCTCGGCGGCGAGCTTCACCGCATTGCCGCTGTGGAAGAGCGAGCGCGAGCCGAGCGTCGCCATGTCGAACGGCGTCACATCGGTATCGGAGTGCACGATGGTCACCGCTTCCGTCGATAGCTGGAGGACCTCGGCGGCAATCTGGGCCATCGCGGTGTCCGACCCCTGCCCCATGTCCACGCAGCTCGTATAGACCGTGCAGCTGCCATCGGCATTGACGCTCACCGCAGCGAGCGACGTGGTGTTCGCAATGCATGCCTTGAAACCCACGGCGATGCCGCGCCCGCGGCGGACGGTGCCGGTGCCGCGGTCGAAGGGCTTACCCCAGTCGATGAGAGTCGCGGTGCGCTCGAGCACTTTCTCGAGCGCGGCGTCCTTCATCTTCGTGCCGGTCGCCTGCGGGCGGCCTTCGCGCAGCAGGTTCTTGCGCCGGAAGTCGAGCGGGTCCAGCCCCAACTCGCGCGCCACCATGTCGGTGTGGCTCTCGTACGCCCAGACCAGCTGCGGGATGCCGAAGCCGCGCAGCGCGCCGGCCGGCGGCAGGTTGGTATAGAGCGCGTACGAATCGATCGATACGTTCTCGATGTCGTAGGGCCCGGGCGCGGTGAAGCCGGACTTTTGCGTGACCCGCGGCCCGATGTCGGCGTACGCGCCGCCGTTCCACCATACCTCGCAGTCGCGCGCCACGATGTTGCCGCCCTTCGTCACACCGGTCTTGATGCGGAAGGTGCTCGCGTGCTTCGTGATGGTGAAGAACTGCTCTTCCATCGTCAGCGAAATCTTCACCGGCCGGTGCGAGAGCAAGGACAGCACCGCCACCAGCGCTTCCAGCTTGATGTAGAGCTTGGCGCCGAAGCCGCCGCCGAGGAACGGCACGCGCACGCGCACCCGGTTCTCCGGCCAGCCGAAGAGGCGCGCGATCTCGATGCGCACGAACGACGGGCTCTGCGATGCGGTGTGAATGGTCATCGAGCTGTCCGTGCTTTCGGCGACGGAGACCAGCGGCTCGAGGGGCGTATGCATGACCTGCTGCGTGCGGAAGCGGTGCTCGAAGACGCGCTCCGCGCCCTGCATCGCTCTGGCGGCGTCGCCGCGGCGCAGGCGGAAGTCGAGCGCAATGTTCGTCTTTGTCTTGCCCTTCAGGTGCTTGAGGTCGGGGAAGGTGCCCGCCGGCTTGAGCGCGTCGTGCACGATCGCCTTGGAGGTCATCGCCTCCACCTCGTCGTACACCGCGGGCAACTCCTCGTATTCCGCGGTGATGAGATGCACTGCCTCCTCTGCCACGTGCGGGTCCGACGCCAGCACGACTGCGACCGGCTCGCCGACGTAGCGCACCTTGTCCACCGCCAGCACCGGCTGGTCGTGGAACGCGGGACCGTAGTAGGGATCCGGCAGGATGGTCTTCACCTCGGCCGCGGTGACGACGCTGTGCACACCGGCGAGTGCGCGTGCCGCGCTCGTGTCGATGCGCTTGATGCGTCCGTGCGCAATGCTCGAGCGGAAGATCTTGCCGTAGAGCATGCCCGGCAAGCGCAAGTTATGGACGTACTCCGCCTTGCCGGTGACCTTGAGCCAGGATTCGAGCCGCGGTACCGAGCGGCCGACCTGCGGCGTTTCAGTGGCGTGGGTGGCGCGCTTCATCGATTGCTCGCTTGAGGTACACGCGTAACAGCTGCTTCTTGTACTCGGCCGAGCCGTGCAGGTCGCTTTCGATGCGCAGGCCCTCCGCGGCCTCCACCGACGCCAGACGCGTCGGCTTGTCGGTGGCCGCGCCCACCACGATGTCGGTCTTCTGTCCGTCGACCAGCACCGCGACTCCGAGCGCCGGCCAGTCATCCGCCGAGCGCGTCGTGCACTTGAGATAGGCCGCACGCCGCGAGCCCATGGCAGGCACGGTGATCCGGGTGATGATTTCGCCCGCGCCAAGCGTGGTCTCGAGATAGCCGGCGTACAGCGTCTCCACCGGCGCATTGCGCTCGCCCTTCGGTCCCGCAATGGCGACGCTAGCGCCAAGAACGGAGAGCAGCGGCGGCAGGTCCATGTGCGGATCGCCGTGGGCGAGATGGCCGCCAAGCGTGGCGACGTTGCGCACGCGCACATTGGAAAGCGTGCGCAGCGTGCGGGTGATCACCGGCCAGCCCTTCGCCACCAGCGGCGATTTCTCGAGCGCGCGCAGCGTGACCATCGAGCCGATGCACAACTCGCCGTTCACCACTTCGAGGCGGTCAAGACCGAGGCGCCGCAGGCTGACGAGGCGCGCCGGCCGCAGCACGCCCGCCTTCATCATCAGCATGAGCGCCGTGCCGCCCGACATGGGGCGCGCGCCTTCGTCCGAAAGCAGCGTGAACGCCTCGCGCAGTGACCGCGGCTCAGCCAGCTCGAACGGGCTCAGGCACTCCTCCTGCGCACGATTTTAAGCGTGCTAATCTCGCCGCGGCCGATGTTTCGAACAGTGAATGGCGCGCGCGTCGAGTATGAGCAGCAGGGCGCCGGCGCGCCGCTGCTTCTCATCCATTCGCTCCTCACCGAGCTCACCGTCTTCGACGTGGTGCTGCCGCGCCTCGCCAGGGAACGGCGCGTCACCCGCCTCAACCTGCCGGGCTTCGGCGCCTCTTCGCCCGTCGAGTTGAAGACGATCGGCGATCATGCCGACCACATCGCGCGGGTCATGACGGCGCTCGAGCTGCCGCGCGAAACGGCCGTGTTCGGCAATGGCTTCGGCGCTTTCGTGGCGCTCGGGCTCGCCATCCGTCACGGCCCTCAGTTCCGACAGCTCATCGTGGCGGATACGCTCGCTGTCTTTCCCGAGCCCGCGCGGGTGCCATTTCGCACTATGGCCGAGCGTGTGTCTGCCGGAGGCATGGCTCCGGTCCTCGATACGGCGATCGGCCGCATGTTTCCTCCCGCATTTGCGCAGGCGCGTGCCGACGTCATCGCCGACCGAAAGACCAAGCTCGCTGCGGTCGATGCGCAGTGCTTCGCACGCGCATGCCTCGCCCTAGCCTCCATGGATCTGAGCGCGCCGGTAAGCGCCATCAAGAACCGCACGCTGGTGATGTGCGGGGCGCTCGATCAGACCACGCCGCCGGCATTGGCGCGCGAGCTGGCGCAGAAAATCCCGGGCGCGCGCTACGAAGAGATTGCGGATTGCGGCCACTGCCCGATGCTCGAGCAGCCGGCAGTGCTGGCAGCGAAGATCCTGGCGCCCGGCTAGGAGCCGCTAAACCAGTTGTAACCCTTGTCTTCCCAGTAACCGCCCGGGTATTCATTGGTGACGAAGATGGCGGCGACGTGCTTCGGGTTCTTGAAGCCGAGCTTGGTGGGGATGCGGATCTTCAGCGGATAGCCGTACTTCGGCGGCAGTGTCTGGTCGGCATAGTTCAGCGCGATGAGGGTCTGCGGATGCAGCGCCGTCGCCATGTCGATCGAGCCGTAGTAATCGTCGGCGCACTGGAAGCCGACGTACTTGGCGCTCGTGTCGGCGCCGATGCGGGCGAGGAAATCCGAGAAGCGCACTCCGCTCCACTTGCCGATCGCGCTCCATCCCTCGACGCAGATGTGGCGCGTGACCTGGGCAACCTGCGGCAGAGCGTTCAGGTCCGTGAGCGTCCACGGCTTCTTCTCGCGGATCATGCCGGCGAGCTCCAGCTTGTAGGAGTCGCCGTCGACTTCGACCACCTCGTCCTCGGTGTAGAAGGCGTTGAACGGGAATGGCTTGGTGATGCGGCTTTCGGGGAACTCGGGCGCGAGGCGGTTCGGATTGAAGAGCCATTGCTGCGCTTCATCGTTCCAGCGCGACATCGCCATCAAGACGCGCTGCACGCCTTCCTGGTCGGTGATGTCGCAGCCCGCGAGCATGGCGAGCGCGCCGAGCGAGAGCCCGCGCCTGAGGAACAGGCGCCGCTCGAGATTGGCCACCGCCGGCGAGCGGTGCAGTTGGAAGCTCTTATCCATGCTTGATCCGTCCGGTGAACATGGTCGGGAACGTGCGCGGCACGAGGACCACCATCAAGACGTGCACGAAGACGATGAACGCGATCGCCGCCATGGTGAAGAAGTGGAGCAGGCGCGCCCCCTCGTAATCGCCTATGAACTGGCCCAGCCAGTAGAACTGGACCGGCTTCCAGATCACCAGGCCGGTCGCGATCATCAGGATGAGCAGGAGGATCAGCGCGAGATAAGCGCCGCGCTGTGCGGCGTTATAGACCGACAGGTCCGCATGCGCGAGCTTGCCGCGCAGCGCCTCGCCCACGTCGTGCAGGACCGCGCGCGGCGAGATCGGCAGCAGCTTGCGGCGGAAGTGGCCGGATGCGATGCCGTAAGCCACATAGACGAGGCCGTTGATGGCGAAGAGCCACATGCCGGCGAAGTGCCACTGCAGCGCGCCGGCGAGCCAGCCGCCAAGCGTGACGGCATAAGGAAAATCGAATTTGAAGAGCGGCGAGGCGTTGTAGATCGCCCAGCCGCTCGTGATCATGATGAGCACCGCCAGGACGTTGATCCAGTGGGCAATCCGGACGACGAGCGGGTGAATCAATGTGGATGACAATGTGGCTCCCTTTGCCCGGTGAGTCGGGCAGCCAGCCTAGACCTTACACCCTCCGCCAAGTGGTCGTGCCGCCCTTATCTTCCAAAACCACGCCGTTATCGAGAAGCTCTTGACGGATTCGGTCAGCTTCCTTGAAGTCCTTGCGACTACGCGCCTCGGCCCGGCGGTCAATCAGCAGCTGGATGTTCTCGGGACCGTAAATCAATTTGGCGGCGAACTCCGTGGTAAACGACAGGCCCGATTGCAAAACCACTTCAGGACGCCGTTCAAGCAGACCCAATACCGCCCCTAAAGCCTTTAGCTGGCCTGACGCTGTGTTGTCGCCCTGAAAGGCGGCGTTGGCGAGCTGGTGCAGCTCCGCAATCGCCTCCGGGGTGCCAAAATCGTCGTCCATGGCGTCCTTGAAGCGGTGCGCGCGCGGTTCGGTCCAGTCGACGGCGGCAGCCGTCGCCGGATGGTCGCGAAGCGCCGTATAGAGGCGAGTCAACGCCTGCTTGGCATCCTCGAGGTTCGCGTCGGTGTAGTTCAGCGGGCTGCGGTAATGCGACCGCAGGAGGAAGAAGCGGATCACCTCGGGGTCGTAGTGCTTCAGCACATCGCGCACGACGAAGAAGTTGCCGAGCGACTTGGACATTTTCTCGTTGTCGATGTTGAGGAAGCCGTTGTGCATCCAGTACTTCACGAACGGCTTGCCGGTCGCGCCTTCCGACTGCGCGATCTCGTTCTCGTGGTGCGGGAACTGGAGATCCATGCCGCCGCCATGGATGTCGAACTGCTCGCCGAGCAGCGCGCAGCCCATCGCCGAGCACTCGATGTGCCAGCCGGGACGTCCCTCGCCCCAGGGCGAAGACCATTTCGGTTCGCCGGGCTTCGCGCGCTTCCACAGCACGAAGTCCAACGGGTCGCCCTTGCTCGAGTCCACGTCGATGCGCTCGCCGGCACGCAGCTCGTCGAGCGACTTGCCGGAGAGCTTGCCGTAGCCGGGGAAGCGGCGCACGGCGTAGTTCACGTCGCCCGAGCCGGACTGATAGGCCAGCTTCTTCTCCAGCAGGCGGCGGATCATGTCCTGCATCTGCGGCACGTACTGCGTGGCGCGCGGCTCGTGGTCCGGTTTCTCGACGCCCAGCCGCGCGGCGTCTTCATCCATCGCCTGGATGAAGCGCGCGGTCACCGCATCGACCGGCTCGCCGTTCTCGGCAGCGCGCCGGATGATCTTGTCGTCGATGTCGGTGATGTTGCGGACGTAGGTGACGCGGTAGCCGCTCGCGCGCAGCCAACGCCGCACCATGTCGAACACCACCATGAAGCGCGCGTGGCCGAGATGCAGGTTGTCGTACACCGTGATGCCGCAGACGTACATGCGCACCTGGCCGGACACCAAAGGGACGAACGGTTGTTTTGTCCGGCCCAGCGAATTGAAGATCTGCAGAGTGTCGATTGTGGACCGGCTGGCGTTAGTCTAGAATCAGGACCCTTACGTAGGGCCTTGAAAATATAACACAATGCTGAATCGAAACGCCTCGCGCCGTCGGCTGTACGGCGGCTTGCGTGGCGGCGTCATCCTGCTTTGCGCATGCGCTTTCTTCGGCGCGGCTGCAGCGCGCGCCGATGACGTTGAGGATGCGCAGAAGCTAATGAAGGCCGGCCAATCGCAGCAGGCGCTCGAGCGCGTGAATCGCGCCCTCGCCGCGAACCCGAAGGATCCGCAAGCGCGCTTCCTCAAGGGCGTGATCCTCACCGAGCAAGGCAAGCCCTCGGAAGCGATCGAGATCTTCACCAAGCTCACGCAGGATTATCCGACCCTGCCGGAGCCCTATAACAACCTGGCGGTGATCTACGCCGGCCAGGGACAATACGAGAAGGCGCGCACGGCGCTCGAGCAATCGATCCGCACGCACCCGACGTACGCGACAGCCTACGAGAACCTGGGCGACGTGTACGCCAAGCTCGCGAGCCAGGCCTATGGCAAGGCCCTGCAGCTCGACGCCTCGAACACTGCCGCGCAGAACAAGCTCTCGCTAGTGCGCGAGCTGGTGCGTGAGCCCGGCGTGAAACCGACCGCCGTCGCCGCGGCGGCGCCGGCAAAGGAAACACCGAAAGACGCGCCGAAGGAGGCGCCGAAAGACACGCCCAAGCCACCGGTAGTGGCCCAGAAAGCGCCTGAAAAGCCGGCGGCCGATTCGCAGGCGGAAGTCCTGAAGGCGGTGCGCGGCTGGGCGCAGGCCTGGGCGAAGAAGGACGCGGACGCCTACCTCGGCTACTACGCGAAGGACTTCAAGACGCCTGGCAGCGGGGGGCGCGCCGACTGGGAAAAGAGCCGCCGCGAGCGAATCGCCGCACCGAAGTCGATCGCCGTCGGCATCGACTCGCCCAAGGTGACCATGCGCGGGGCCGAGCAGGCGACGATCAGCTTCAGGCAGACTTACAAGTCCGACAAGCTCAAGAGCCAAAGCCGCAAGACGCTCGAACTCGTGAAGACCGACGGCCACTGGCAAATAAGGGAAGAAAAGGCAGGGAAGTGACAGGAAGAGTATTCAGGCAAGTGAAGCGCCTCGCCCTCCTCCTCCTGGCATTTGCATCCTTTGCAGTGGCTGCGGCGACGCCCGAAGACCGTCTCTCGGCGGTGTTCGAGGCGGTCGAGGCGAACCAGCTCGACGTCGCGCTGAAGCGCGTCGACGCCCTGATCGCCGACTATCCGAACTTCCGCCTCGCCTACCTCGTGCGCGGCGACCTGCTCCTCGCCCGCGCGCGGCCCCTCGAGACATTCGGCAACGTCCTGAAGACCGTGCCGCAGGAGCGCGTCGAAGACTTGCGCGCGGAAGCGCTGCAAAGGCTGCGCGCGCAGCGCCAGCGTCCCGGCGACGACCGGCTGCCGCGCTATGTGCTGCAGCTCAACCCGGACCAGAAGCACGCGTTGGTGGTCGACGCACGGCGCTCTCGCCTCTATGTCTACGCCAACGCCGGCGGCAAGCCCAAGCTCATCGCCGACTATTACGTGACGCTCGGCAAGAACGGTATCGACAAGACCCGCGAGGGTGACCAGAAGACGCCGATCGGCGTGTATCACGTCACGGCCAACCTGCCGCGCAAGAAGCTCACCGATTTCTACGGGGCGGGCGCCTTCCCGATCAGCTATCCCAACGAGTGGGACCGCCGCCAGGGGCGCAACGGCCACGGCATCTGGCTGCACGGCGTGCCGTCGAACGTATACAGCCGCGCGCCGCGCGCGAGCGACGGGTGCATCGTGCTCGCCAACCCCGACCTCGAGTCGCTCGGACAGCGGCTGCAGATCGGGCTCACGCCGGTGATCATTGCCGACGAAATCGAATGGGTCGACGAGGCAACGCTCGACGCCGAGCGCGCGAGCCTCGCCGCCGAGATCGAGCAATGGCGCACCGACTGGCAAAGCCGCGATACGGAGCGCTACCTCGCGCATTACTCACCACGCTTCGCGGCCGGCAGCCAGAGGCTCGCGGCCTGGGCAACGCACAAGCGCAAGGTGAACGCGGGCAAGAGCTGGATCAAGGTCGGCCTCGGCCGCGTCACCATGCTGCGCTACCCGCACGAGCGCGACGTGGTGGTCGTCACCTTCGACCAGGACTATCGCTCGAACGGCTTGTCGAACGTCATGAAGAAGCGCCAGTACTGGACCAAGGAAAACGGGCGCTGGAAGATCCTTTACGAGGCAGCCGCATGAAACTGAGCCATCTTTTCGTCCTTTCCGCCGCTGCCGTGGTGCCCGCCGGCGCGGTGGCCGCCGACCCGCAGGTCGACCTGCGAACCAATCTCGGCACGATCCGCCTCGAGCTCTATCCGGCCGCCGCGCCGAAGACGATCGAGAACTTCCTGCAATACGTCAAGGACGGCCAGTACAACGGCACCATCTTCCACCGCGTGATCGACGGCTTCATGATCCAGGGCGGCGGCTTCGACAAGAACTTCCGCGAGAAGAACACGCGCGCCCCGGTGGTGAACGAGGCGCAGTCGGGCGTGAAAGCCGGCCTCATGAACAACATGGGCACCGTCGCCATGGCGCGCACCTCCGACCCGAACTCGGCCACGGCGCAGTTCTTCATCAACGTCGCCGACAACGGCTTTCTTAACTGGGGCAACCCGCGCGGCGACGGCAACGGCTACGCCGTCTTCGGCAAAGTGGTGTCGGGTCTCGAAGTGGTGAACAAGATCGCCAAGCTGCCCACGGGTTCCGGCGGCCCGATGCCGCGCGACGTGCCCAAGCAGCCGGTGATCATCGAGTCGGCGACCGTGGTCGGCGCGAAGTAAGGCTGGGTCACCCGCCGTTATTCGTCGTTGCGCAGTCTTTACATCTCGGATCTCCACCTCCACGAGGAGCGCCCGGCCGCAAATGAGCGCTTCTTCCGCTTCGTAGAAGAAGACGCCGCCGGCGCCGATGCGCTGTACGTGCTCGGCGATCTGTTCGAGTACTGGATCGGCGACGAGGACCTCGAGACGCCGTTCAACGCGATCGTCGTCAGCTTCTTCCGCCGGCTCGCCGCGGCGGGCACCCGGCTCTACTTCATGCACGGCAACCGGGACTTCCTGCTTGGCAGCCGCTTCGCCGCCGCGGCGGGAATAGAGTTGCTCGCCGATCCGTCGGTGAACGACGGAATCCTGCTGATGCACGGCGACACGCTCTGCATCGACGACATCGATTACCAGAACTGGCGTCGTACGGCGCGCGACGCCGCCTGGCAGCGCGGCTTTCTCGCCAAGTCGCTCGATGAACGGCGCGCCGTCGTGCACGGACTACGCGAAAAGAGCAAGGAAGTCATCGGCGCCAAGCCCGCGGAGATCATGGACGTGAACGACGGCGCGGTGCGCGAGGCGCTGCGTCGCCACGGCGTGACGCGCCTCGTCCATGGCCATACGCACCGCCCCGGCGTGCACCGCCTGGCGGTGGACGGCCGGCGCTGCGAGCGCTGGGTGCTCCCCGACTGGTACGGCGCCGGCGGCTACCTCGAGGTCGTACAGGGGAAACCGCGGCTCGTCCGCTGGTAGGTACAACAGTTGCACGCGGTCCTTCCACCGAGGAAAGGAACCCGATGCCGAAATCCAAAAGCAAGGCCGCGAATGCTGTCGACCTTCTGAAGGCCGACCACGACAAGGTCAAGAAAGCGTTCAAGGAATTCCAGAAAATGGACCGCGACGATGGGGAGGCCTGCCGGGAGCTCGTGAGCCGCGTGTGCGACGACCTGCGGATGCATACCACGCTGGAAGAGGAAATTTTTTACCCCGCGGTGCGCGAGGCGATCGACGACGACGACATCATGAACGAGGCCGCGGTCGAGCACGAGACCGCCAAGATGCTGATCGAGCAGCTCGAAAACATGGAGCCGGACGACCCGAACTACTTCGCCACCTTCACGGTGCTGGGCGAGTACGTGACGCACCACGTGAAGGAAGAGGAAGACGAAATGTTCCCGCAGGCGCAAAAAGCGAAGGAGCTCGACCTCGAGGCCTTGCGCGAGCAGATGGGCTCGCGCAAGGAAGAGCTCATGGCCGAAATGGCGCAGGCATGAAGGCGCCCCGCGGCGCCTAACCCCTACGCGGGCGCGGTGGCGCGCTCGTCTGTCACGGGCAGGACCAGCGTGAACGTGCTGCCCTCGCCCGGCGTGCTCGCGAGCTCGAGCTCGCCGCCGAGGAGCCGTGCGAGCTCGCGGCTGATGGACAGGCCGAGACCTGTCCCGCCGTACTGGCGGCTGGTGCTGCCATCGGCCTGCTGGAATGCCTCGAAGATGATTCTCTGCTTGTCCGGCGCGATGCCGATGCCCGAATCGGTCACCGAGAAAGCCACGGCGTCCGCGCTGCGGGGCGCGATTCGCAGCCGCACGGCCCCCTGACGGGTGAATTTGAAGGCGTTGGCGAGCAGATTTTTCAGGACCTGCTTCAGCCGCGTCGCGTCGGTGCGGATCGTCGCGGGCAGACCGGCTGCGATGTCGATCGAGAAGTCGAGCCCCTTCTCCAGCGCGACCTGGCGGAACAGCCGCTCGAGCTCAACCTTCACATCTTCGAGCGGCATCGCCCCAAGGTGCAAGGCGGTCACGGCACCGGACTCTATTTTGGCGAGATCGAGCAGATCATTGATCAGCGCAAGGAGATCCATGCCGGAGGCGTGGATGGTCTGCGCAAAGCGCACCTGCTTGTCGTTGAGATTGCGACCGACGTTATCGGCGAGCAGCCGCGCGAGAATCAGCAGGCTGTTGAGCGGCGTGCGCAGCTCGTGCGACATGTTGGCGAGGAATTGCGACTTCGATTCGTTGGCGCGCTCGGCCTCGACCTTCGCGCGCACGAACTCGGCTTCGACCTGCTTTCTTTCGGTGAGGTCGCGCGTCACCTTGGCGAAGCCGAGGAGCTCGCCCCTCTCGTCGCGCACCGCGCTGATCATCACGCTCGCCCAGAAAGGCGTGCCGTCCTTGCGCAGGCGCCAGCCCTCCTCGGCGAAGCGGCCTTCGCGCGCCGCGACCTCGAGCTCCCACTGCGGCTTGCCCCGCGCCACCTCCTCAGCCGGGTAGAAGCGCGAGAAGTGCTCGCCGACGATCTCGGCCGGGCTGTAGCCCTTGATGCGCTCGGCGCCGGGGTTCCAGCTCGCGACGTGGCCGCCGGGGTCGAGCATGAAAATGGCGTAGTCGACCACGCTCTCGACCATCAGGCGGAACCGCCGCTCGCTTTCCGCGAGAAGCGCCGTGCGCTCGTGTACCCGCGTCTCGAGCTCGTCGCGCGACGCCTCGAGCTGCGCCAGCACCGCGCAGAGCGTGAGCCCGGTGACGGCTATCGTGCTGACGAAAACAACGAGGAGTAGCAGCGATTCGTTCGGCGGCAGAACGGCGAACGGGCCAGTCTCGGAGCGCAGCGTGTACCACAGCGCCATCGCGCAGACCGTGGCGGCGGTGAGGGTGACCTCGCGCTGACCGAAGCGGAATGCCGCCCAGATGATGAACGGCACCATGACGAAGGTGCGGCCGAAGCCCTGGCTGAACACGATCTCGCCTGCCGCGAGCACCAGCACGGCGAAGATCACTGCTTCCAGCACCTTGCGCGGCGTCCAGGACATGCCGGGCGCCGTCCAGCTCAGGATGAGCGGCGTGAAAATCAGCATGCCGCAGACATCGCCCTGCCACCACGTCCACCAGTTCGACGCGAGGTCGGGCGCGCGCAACGGATAGATCAGCGCGAGCGGCAGCAGCGCGACCGTCGGCGCGATCAGCGCACCCGCAGCGATCACACCGACGAAAACCAGCACCTCCCGAACCTGCGTGAACCGGCGCGGCACGCCGAGCCACCGCTCGGTCAGGCCCGCGATGGCAAATCCCTGCACGCTGCTGCCGGTCGCGATCACCGCGGAGGCGAGCAGCGCGCCTTCCACGGTCGCACTGGCGACGAAGCTGCCGAGCCAGATTCCCGGCCAGAGCTGGCGCCCCCAGAGAAGCAGTGCGGCCAGCGCGATGCTGGAGGGAGGCCAGATCGGAGTGGCGTAGCCGGGCGGGATCGCCGTCGCCAGCGCGAGCTTCGCCGCAGCGAAGTAGACGACAGCGAGTAGAAGAACCTGCGCGGGGCGGGGCACGCCCCTAGCTTAACCCGCGCTCCAGATCGGCTTTTAGGTCGTCCAGCGCCTCGAGGCCCACGGCTATTCGCACGAGCCCGTCCGTGATGCCGGCCGCGGCCCGCGCTTCGGGCGAAATCCGGCCGTGGGTGGTACTTGCGGGGTGGACGATCGTGGTCTTCACGTCTCCGAGGTTGGCCGTGATCGACATGAGGCGCGTCGCGTCGATCACGCGCCATGCGGCTGCTTTTCCTCCCCTCACTTCGAACGAAAGCACCGCGCCGCCTGCCCGCTGCTGCCGCTTGGCGAGCGCGTGCTGCGGATGCGACTCGAGGCCCGGGTAGTGCACGCGCTCGACGCCACGGTGCTTCTCCAGCCAGCGCGCGAGCTCGAGCGCTGCAGCCGATTGGGCCTTCATGCGCAGCTCGAGCGTCTCGAGGCCTTTCAGCAGCACCCACGCATTGAAGGGCGAGAGCGCCGGTCCCGCCGTTCGCAGAAAAGCGGTCATCGGATCACCGACCAGCGATTTCGAGCCGGCGATGGCGCCGCCCATCACGCGTCCCTGGCCGTCGATGTGCTTCGTCGCCGAATGCACCACGATATCGGCGCCGAGCTCGAGCGGCCGCTGCAGGATCGGCGTACAGAACACATTGTCGACGGCGAGCAGTGTCCGGGCTTCCTTCGCGATCGCGGCGAGCGCCGCGATATCCGATACCTGGGTGAGCGGATTCGAAGGCGTCTCGAGGAAGAAGAGCTTCGTATTGGGCCGCAGCGCGGCGCGCCACTCGTCGACCTGCGTGGGCGAAACATAGGTCGTGTGGATGCCGAAGCGGCCGAGGATGTTGTTGAAGAGCTGGATGGTCGCGCCGAACACGGCGTTCGAGCACACGACATGGTCTCCGCTCTTGAGGTGCACCAGCGCGGTGGCGAGGATCGCCGCCATGCCGGACGAAGTCGCGACACACGATTCGGCGCCTTCCAGCGCCGCGAGGCGATCCTGGAACATCGCGACCGTAGGATTGGTGTAGCGGCTGTACACCATGCCTTCCTCGGTGCCCGCGAAGCGCGTGGCGGCCTGCTCGGCGTTCTCGAAGACGAAGCTGGAGGTGAGGTAGAGCGCCTCCGCGTGCTCCTGGAACTGGCTGCGCACCTGCCCGGCGCGGACGCCCAACGTGGACAACTCGTAGTCTTTGGACATAAAAAAACCCGGGCCTCTGTGCAGCGAACCGGGTTCTCCTCGGCACGCTTTAGCTGGATTTATTACGCGCCCGCAAGCTGTGGCCCCTCAAATCGGCGCGAACAACAACTATATCAGGCCGCCAGATTCAAATCCAGCTGGGCACTGTCCTCGTCGGACGCGTCGCGGTCGGCGTCGCGCTGGCGCTCGATGGCCGTCAGGTAATCGGTGGTCACGTCGCCGGTGACATAGATGCCGTCGAAGCAGGAAGTCTCGAAATTGGCGAGACGCGGATTCGCCCGGCGCACGGCATCCTTCAGCTCTTCCAGGTCCTGGTAGATGAGCGCGTCGGCGCCGATCTCGCGGCACACCTCCTCCTCGCTGCGATGCGCCGCGATCAGCTCGGCACGCGTCGGCATGTCGATGCCATAGACATTCGGAAAGCGCACCGGCGGCGCTGCCGAGGCGAAGAACACCTTGCGCGCGCCCGACTCGCGTGCCATCTGCACGATCTCGCGGCTCGTCGTGCCGCGCACGATGGAATCGTCCACCAGCAGCACGTTCTTGCCGGCAAACTCCATCGCCATCGGGTTCAGCTTCTGGCGCACCGAGCGCCTGCGGACGGCCTGCCCCGGCATGATGAACGTGCGCCCGATGTAGCGGTTCTTGACGAAGCCTTCGCGGTACGGCACGCCGAGCGCCGTGGCGAGCTGCAGGCCGGAGGGCCGGCTCGAGTCGGGAATCGGGATCACCACATCGATCTCGAGGCCCGGGTGCTGGCGCCGGATCTTCTCCGCCAGCTTCTCGCCCATGTTGAGGCGCGCCTCGTACACGGAAGCGCCGTCGATCAGCGAATCGGGCCGCGCGAGATATACGTACTCGAAGATGCAGGGGTTGAGGCTCGGATGCGGCGCGCACTGCTGGCTGTGGAACTTGCCCTCTTCGTCGATGAACACCGCCTCGCCCGGCGCGATGTCGCGCAGCAGGCGAAAACCCAGCGCATCGATGGCGACGGACTCGGAAGCCACCATGTACTCGGTGCCGGCCTCGGTCTCGTTGTAGCCGATCACCGCCGGCCGGATGCCAAAGGGATCGCGGAAGGCGAGTACGCCGTAGCCCGCGATCATCGCCACGACTGCGTATGCGCCCTTCAGGCGCCGATGCACGTTGGCCACCGCGGTAAAGATGGTTTGCGGCTCGAGCCGCAGTTTCACCGACGCCTGCTCGAGCTCGTGCGCGAGCACGTTGACCAGCACCTCGGAATCCGACCCCGTGTTGATGTGCCGCAGATCGGTGCGGAACATCTCCTCTTTCAGCTGATCGGAATTCGTGAGGTTGCCGTTGTGGCCGAGCACGATGCCGAACGGCGAGTTCACGTAGAACGGCTGCGCTTCGGATGCCTTGAAGGCTGAGCCCGCCGTCGGATAGCGGCAGTGTGCGATGCCCATGTTGCCGCCGAGATCGCGCATGTTGCGCGTGCGGAAGACATCGCGCACCATGCCCGGCGCCTTGTGCATGTGGAGCATGTTGTGCTCGGCCGTGACGATACCGGCGGCGTCCTGGCCGCGGTGCTGGAGCAACAGGAGCCCGTCGTAGAGAAGCTGATTGACGGGGGACTGCGCGACGATGCCGAGGATCCCGCACATGGGATTGGCTTTCCCCCTGTGTTAAGGGTTAATTATATTTCAACCGCGACGCGAGGGCCGGCGGCAGCCACGGCTTGAGCGCGGTGGCTGCGGCGGCGAGCTGTGCGCCTGCGATCGAATCCCGCCACGCCGCGCTGCGCGGAATGCCGGTGAAGCCGGCAACGATCGCCACGGCAAGCACGAGGATGAGCGCGCGCAGCAGGCCGAAAAGCGCGCCGAACACGCGATCGACGCTTCCCAGTCCCGCCGCGTGCACGAGCTTGGCAAGCCAAACCGCGCCCAGGGTGCAGATGACGAGCGTCACGAAGAAAATCGCGATGAAGGCGACCAAGCTGCGGTACTCGGGCCGCGAAAGCGATGCGGGCAGCGCATCGGCGAGCGGCGCAGCGAAGAGGTTGGTGGCAAGAAATGCAATCACCCAGCCGACGAGCGCCATGACCTCGCGCACGAGGCCGCGCCACATGCCCCAGCCGATCGAGAGCGCGAACACGCCGAGCACGACGTAGTCGAGCCAGTTCATCCCGATTTGGCCGTCACGGCACCGGGCTTGAGTCCCAGCTCCTTGAGTTTGCCGAGCGCCTGGTCGGCCGCTGCGCGGCTCGCGAACGGTCCCGCACGCACGCGCGTGAGGTTGCCCGGCATCGGCTCGGTGTAGTACGGCACCTTTGCCCCGGAGAGCTTGGCGAGCACCGCTTCAGGCCGCGCAAAGGCACCTACCTGGATGACGTACTCACCACCAGGCAATTGCGTTGCGGGAGCCGCTTGCGGCGCTGCGTCGGGTGCCGCCTTAGGTGCCGCCTTAGGTGCGAAGGGCGGCGCGTCGCTTTCGGCCGGGATGCGCACCGTCACCGGAGTTTGCGTGCTCTTCGGCTCGGGATCGAACACCATCGGCAGGACGATCACGGCGAGCAGCACGAGCGCCACCGCGCCGACCAGCCTTCTGCGTCCCCTGCGTTTCAGCGTTTCGACGTCTTGTTGTTCTTCAGCCATCCCAGCACTTCGCCGACGGTCAGAAAGGAGCCGAACACGACGATCTTATCATTCTCGCTCGCGCGACTCAGCGCCGCTTCAAATGCGCGCGACGGCGTGGCGAAGCATTCGGCGTCCGCGACATGGCGCGCGAGCTCTTCGGCACTTGCCGCGCGCGGACCGGAGAGCGAAGCCATCTGCCAGCGCGTGATGCGGGGTGCGAGCGCGCGGATCACTCCGTCGACGTCCTTGTCGCGCAGCATGCCGCAGACGGCGATCGTCTCGGGAGCGAAGCCCGACACCGCGAGATTTTCGGCCAGAGCCTCCGCTGCCTGAGGGTTGTGCGCGACGTCCAGAATCACCTGTGGCCGGCCCGGCAGAACCTGGAAGCGCGCCGGCAGTGTCACCTCGGCGAGACCGCGCCGGATCTCTTGCATGCCGAGCGGCAGCTTTTCGCGCAGGCAATCCAGCGCGCACATCGCCGCTGCGGCGTTGCGCAGCTGCATCGCGCCGCGCAGCGCCGGGTGCGCTAGCCCACCCCGCTTGCCACCGGGACCCCAATACGACCACTGCGTCTTCTCGTCGGCGTAGCCAAAGTGCTTTCCCAGGAGCAGTTTCTCGCCCGGGGCTGCGAGCACTGACTGCGGCGGCTGCGGCTCGGCGATCACCGCCGGCCTGGCGTCGCGGAAAATGCCCGCCTTTTCCCGCCCGATCGATTCGCGGTCGGATCCCAGGTAATCGACGTGGTCGATGCCAACGCTGGTGAGCACGGCGCAGTCCGCATCGATCGCGTTCACTGCATCGAGCCGTCCGCCCAGTCCGACCTCGAGCACCACCACGTCAAGGCACTCGCGGGCGAAGGTCCAGAGCGCACCGAGGGTCCCATACTCGAAATAGGTGAGCGCCGTGCCCTGCCGCGCAGATTCCACCGCCTCGAAGGCTGCCGAGAGCAATTGGTCGCTCGCTTCCACGCCGGCGATTCGCACCCGCTCGTTGTAGCGCAGGAGATGCGGCGAGGTGTAGAGGCCGGTGCGATAGCCGCCGGCGCGAAGCATCGCTTCCACAAGCGCGCAAGTCGATCCCTTGCCGTTCGTGCCCGCCACCGTAACCACCGGACAGCGCAGGTCCACGCTCATGCGCGAGAGGACTGCGGCAACGCGCTCCAGCCCGAGCGCGATCGCCTTGGGGTGCTGGCGCTCGATGAATTCGAGCCAGCCGGAGAGCGTCTTCACGCGATGCTTTCCCGATAGATGCGGCGCACCGTGTCGATGGTATCGGCCTCGTCGGGCCGCTTGTCGGGCCGATAGCCCTTGACGCGCGCGAAGCGCAGCGCGAGCCCGCCGGGATACTGCGAGCTCTCCTGCAGGTCGTTGAAAGCGATCTCCACCACCAGCTCCGGCCGGACATGGACCGTCCACTCGTCGCGCGACACCGCGTGCTTCTGCAATTCCTCGGTCTGCCAGGCGAGCGTGGCATCGGTCATGCCCTTGAACGTCTTGCCGAGCATGACGAATCCACCCGTCGCCGGATCGAGCGCGCCGAGGTGCAGGTTCGACAGCCAGCCGCGGCGCCGCCCGTGCCCCCACTCCGCCGCGAGCACGATGAGATCGAGCGTCCGGGCGCGCTTCACCTTGAGCCAGCCTGCGCCGCGGCGTCCGGCCTCATAGGGCGCATCCAGCGCCTTCGCCATGACGCCTTCGTGGCCCGCCGCGAGCGCCTCGTCGTAGAAGCGCTGTGCCTCTGCGGTGTCCGACGTGACCACGGCGGGCGTCACCAGGTTGCGCGGTAGCGCAGCGGTCAGTGCATCGCGCCGCTCGCGCGTCGGATGATCGAATAGCACCTTGCCCTCGAGGTACAGGCAGTCGAAAAAGAACACCGAGAGGGGCAGTTGGCTGCGCTTCGCCTCGGAATCCTGGCTGCCGAACCGGCTCATCGTCACGGGAAACGGATGCGGCCGTCCGTTGGCGCGGAGCGCGATCGCCTCGCCATCCAGGATCAATTCTCTCGGGGAAACATGCCGCACGGCAGCGACGATCTCCGGCGCGCGCGAAGTGACGTCGTTGAGATTGCGCGTATAGATCCGCACCTCGTCGCGGCGCTTATGCACCTGCACGCGCGCGCCGTCGAGCTTCCATTCGACGAGGGCCGTACCGAGCGCCGCAAGCGCCGCCGCCACGTCCTCGGCCGGCTGGGCGAGCATCGGAAGCACCGGCCGCATGAGCTGCACGGCGAACTGCGCGAGGGCGGAAGCGCCGCCGGAAAGCGCCGCGGCAGCGACCGGCGCAATCGCACCGGCGTAAGCGACCGCGCAGCGCACGTCCACGGCCGGCAGCGACGCTGCGGCGGCCACGGCTTCCACCATGATTCCCTCGAGGGCGCCCTGGCGCAGCTCGCCGACCATCAAGCGCACCAGGAAATCCTGCTCCTCCGCGGTGGCTCGCGCGAAGAGTTCGCGCAGCAGCGCGGCGCGCTGCCCGGCCGCGCCTTTGCCTTTGATTTGCTTCAAGCGCTGAAAGGCGGTATCGAGGTCGCCGAGCGAGAGCGTGGCAGCGGCGGCATGGCCGACCCGGGCGGATTGCAAGGCGGCGCAGCCGACGGCAAGCTTGCCCTGGCGGATATCGCCGGAGAGATACGGCAGCGCGATCTCGATTTCTTCGCGCTCCAGGGGCTTGAGGAAGTCGGCCAGCTCGCGAATCTTCGCCAGGCGGCTCGACGTCGCAGCGACCTGGTTCGAGACGCGAACCAGCTCGGCCAGCTTGGTCACACGGTGGCGGTTGCGTTCGCCTCGGCCGGCAGCTTGAGCAGCAGCGACAGCGGCAGGTGCAGCTTGTCGCGCAGCTGGCGGCGGTCGACGATCATGTCGATGGCGCCCTTCTCCAGCAGGAACTCGGCGCGCTGGAAGCCTTCCGGCAGCTTCTGCCGCACCGTCTGCTCGATGACGCGGGGCCCGGCGAACCCGATCAACGCCTTCGGCTCGGCGAGCACGACGTCGCCGATCATGGCGAAGCTCGCCGAGACGCCGCCCATGGTCGGATCCGTGAGCACCGTGACGAAGGGCAGTTTGCGCTCTGCCAGGTCGGTCAACGCCGCGGTGGTCTTCGCCATCTGTATCAGCGATAGCGCGCCCTCCTGCATGCGAGCGCCGCCCGAGGCACAGACGCACACGAAAGGCAGCTTTTGCTCGATTGCGACGCGCACCCCGCGCACGAAGCGTTCGCCGACCACCGAGCCCATCGAACCGCCCATGAAGTCGAATTCGAAGGCCGCGCAGACCAGGCCGAGCGCCTTGATCGATCCCTGCATGACGACCAGCGCGTCGCCTTCGGCAGTCTGCTCCTGCGCCTCGCTGAGCCGCTCGGTATAGCGCTTCGAATCGCGGAACTTGAGCGGGTCGAGCGGCAGCACCTCGGCGCCGATCTCGAAGCGGCCATCCGGATCGAGCAGCGCATCGAGGCGCGGGCGCGCCGCCAGGCGCTCGTGGTGAGCGCACTTCGGGCACACGTTCTGGTTCTTCTCGAGGTCGGAGCTGTAGAGCACCGCGTCGCACGCCGGGCACTTCGTCCACAGGCCTTCCGGGACGGTCTTGCGCGTGCCGCCGGCGGTGCGCTGGATCTTCGGCGGCAGCAGTTTCTGGAGCCAGCTCATCGGTCGAGGGCCTCGCGAATGGGTTTGAGGAACGTCTTCACTCGGGCCACGGCTTGCTCGGGCACGCCGGCCTCGATCTCCTGGATGATGCGGCTGCCGATCACCACGGCGTCGGCCGTCTGTGCAACGCGGCGCGCCGACTCCGCATCGCGGATGCCGAAGCCTACCCCGATCGGCAGGTTCGTGGCCGCGCGGATCTTCGGGATGCGCGCGGCGACGTCCGTGAGATCGAGGTTCGACGCACCCGTCACGCCGCGCAGCGACACGTAATAGAGATAGCCGCTGCCGCAACGCGCCACGTCGTGGATGCGCTTGTCGGTCGAGGTCGGCGCGAGGAGGAAGATCGGATCGATCTCGTGCTGCCGGGCAAGATCGGTGAACTCGGCGCACTCCTCCGGCGGATAGTCGACGACGATGACGCCATCGATCCCCGCCGCGCTGGCGCGCTCGAGGAAGGGCCGGATGCCGATCGCCTCGATCGGGTTGGCGTAGCCCATGAGCACGATCGGCGTCGCCTTGTCCCCGGTGCGAAACTCCGCGACCATTTTCAGCACGTCCGCTAGGCCAACGCCGTGCTTTAGCGCGCGCTCGCCCGAACGCTGGATCACCGGGCCGTCGGCCATCGGGTCCGAGAACGGCACGCCGAGCTCGACGATGTCCGAACCGGCCTCCACCAGACCACGCATGAGATCGACGGTGAGCGAAGGATGCGGATCGCCGGCCGTGATGTAGGGAATGAGCGCTTTGCGCTTCGCCTTGGCGAGGGCCTGGAAGCGGCCCTGGATGCGCGACATCAAAGCTTCTTGCCGGAGCGCTCGGCGACGGTATGCATGTCCTTGTCGCCGCGGCCGGATAGGTTGACGAGCAGGATCGCGCTAGTGGGCATCGTCGGCGCCATTTTCATCGCCTGTGCCACCGCATGCGCCGACTCGAGCGCGGGGATGATGCCTTCGCTGCGGCAAAGCGTGTGGAAGGCAGCGAGCGCTTCATCGTCGGTCACCGAGACGTATTCGGCGCGTCCGCTGTCCTTGAGCCAGGCGTGCTCGGGGCCGACGCCCGGATAGTCGAGGCCTGCAGACACCGAGTGCGTCTCGGTGATCTGCCCGTTCGCGTCCTGCAGGAGATAAGTGCGATTGCCGTGCAGTACCCCGGGCTTGCCGGCGCAGAGCGATGCCGCATGCCGTCCGGTATCCAGTCCCTCTCCGGCAGCTTCCACGCCGATGAGGCGCACCGGCTCGTGGGCGATGTAGGGATAGAAGATGCCCATCGCGTTCGAGCCGCCGCCGACGCAGGCGATCACGGCGTCGGGCTGGCGCCCGGCCATTTCCTGCATCTGCACAATGCTCTCTTCGCCGATCACCGACTGGAAGTCGCGCACCATCATCGGATAGGGATGCGGGCCGGCGACGGTGCCGATGATGTAGAACGTGGTCTCGACGTTCGTCACCCAGTCGCGCATCGCCTCGTTGAGCGCGTCCTTCAGCGTCTTCGAGCCGGATTCGACCGGCACGACCTTCGCGCCGAGCATGCCCATGCGGTGCACGTTCGCTGCCTGGCGGCGCACGTCTTCGACCCCCATGTAGACGACGCACTCCATGCCGTAGCGCGCGGCCACCGTCGCGGTCGCCACACCGTGCATGCCTGCCCCGGTCTCGGCGATGACGCGCGGCTTCTTCATGCGGCGCGTGAGCAGCGCCTGGCCGATGGTGTTGTTGATCTTGTGCGCGCCGGTGTGGTTCAGGTCTTCGCGCTTGATGTAGATCTGCGCGCCGCCGCACTGCTCGGAAAGGCGCTTGGCGTGATAGATCGGGCTTGGCCGCCCGACATAGTGCTTCAGCTCGTAGCGAAACTCCGCCTCGAATTGCGGATCCCGGCGCGCCGCGGCGTAGGCGTCGCGCAGCTCGTCGAGCGCCTGCGACAGCGTCTCGGCGACGAAGACGCCGCCGTACGGGCCAAAGTGCCCACGTTCGTCGGGCAGGTCATACATCCGCATTGCGGACCTCGGCAACGAAAGCGGCCATTTTAGCGGCGTCCTTGATGCCCTTTGCAGACTCGACGCCGCTCGACACATCGATGCCCCACGGCCGCACGGCGCGGATGGCGCGCGCCACATTCCCGGCCTCGAGGCCACCGGAAAGGATCAGCGGCCGGGCGCGCTCCTTGGGCACGAGCGACCAGTCGAAGCTTTCGCCCACGCCGCCGTATTCGGGCACGAAGCTGTCGACCAGCCACGCGGCTGCGCCGGCGAACGCCTGCAAATAAGCGAGCGCGTCGACGCCGGGTCGCACGCGGCAGGCTTTTACGTAGGGCAGGCCAAACTGCCCGCAGAACTGCGGCGTCTCGTCGCCGTGGAACTGCAGCATCGCCGGATGCACGCGGCCGATGACCTGCGCGATCTGCGCGCCATGCGCGTTGACGAAGAGCGCGACCGTCTGCACGAAAGGCGGCAACGCGTCGCGAATTTCGACCGCGCGCTCGACCGACAAATATCGCGGACTCGGCGGATAGAAGACGAGACCGATCGCATCGGCCCCTGCCTCCGCGGCGGCGCGCGCATCACCGGTTCGAGTGATGCCGCAGATCTTGACGCGCGTTCTCACTGTGCAAGACCCCATTTTGCTTCGTATTCCACGCGGTCGAGGTACAGGCCCTGCGGCGCGAATGTGGGCGCCGCCTTGTTGCGGTCGCGCGCAGCCAGCACCTCGGCTATCCAGCGCGGCGGCTGCTTGCCGCCGCCCACGTACACCAGGCAGCCGACGATGTTGCGCACCATGTGCTGGAGGAATGCGTTGGCGCGGATGACGAAATCGATCTCGTCGGCGTGTTGCTCGATGGCGATGGCATGCACGGTGCGCACGGGCGTCTTTGCCTGGCATTCTGCCGCGCGAAACGCAGAAAAATCATGCTCGCCGACGAGCGCTCGCGCGGCATCGCGCATCGCCGCTACGTCGAGCGTCGCGTGATACCAGCCGGCATGACGCGCGGCGAGCGCCGGCCGTACCGGGCGATTGATCAGGCGGTAGCGATACGTCCGGGCGATCGCGCTGTAGCGCGCATGGAATTGTGCATCGATCGGCCGCGCCCACAGCACCGCGACCGAATCGGGCAGGAACGCATTCACGCCGCGGACCCATGCCGTGTCGGGCCGGGCCGCCTGGGTATCGAAGTGGGCCACCTGCGCGCGGGCGTGGACACCGCGATCGGTGCGTCCGGCGGCCGTTACGCTGACCGACTCGCCGGCGATTGCCGCCAGCGCTCGCTCGAGCGCATCCTGCACCGCGCCACCGCCAGGCTGGGTCTGCCAGCCGAGAAAGCAGCCGCCGTCGTACTCCAGTCCTATGGCGATGCGGGTAATTGAGTAGGGTTAACCGAGCTTGGCGAGCAGCTGCTCGGCGCTGCCGCGCTGCGCGGCATCGCCGTCCTTGATCACTTCCTTCAGCAGCTCGCGAGCGCCATCCTTGTCGCCCATTTCCTCGTACGCCTTGGCGAGGTCGAGCTTGGTTGCGACTTCCTGCCACTTCGGATCGCTGCCTGGCTGCGGCGCAAGCACGGTCGCATCGGGCGATCCCGTCGTGCCGAGATCGAGGCTGATCTCGGACAGATCGAGCTTCGTCTCGGCAGCTGCCGCCGGCGCCGGCTCGTCCTTCTTGTCGCCATCGAGATTCAGATCGAAGTCGAGCCCGCCGCTCGACTCGGCGGCGGGCTTTGGCGCTGCCGCCTTGGGCGCTTCCGGCTTCTTCTCGTCCATGCCGAGGTCGAGATTGAAGTCCATCGCGCCGAGCGATTTTTCCTGGCCGCCTGCGATGACCGTCTCGTCGGCAGGCCCCGTCTTTAGCGTCTGCGTCGAGCCGAGTTCAATGTCGACGCCCGAGGCCGTGCTGTCCTTCGGCTCGTCGAGCGAGATGTCCGGCGCGGCGGCCTGCGCTTGCCCGGCGCCGCCGAGATCGAAGTCGAGCGTCGGCGCGGCCGCCGCAGCGGCGGGTGCGGCCGGCGCCGCGGCCGCTTCGCCCCCGCCGCCACCGGCGTAGAGGCCATTTTGCGGATCGATCGTGCGGCCGAGCGCGGCGGCTTTGTCCCATTCCGGCCCCGCGCCATTGGTGATGCCCTTCAGCTTGAGCGCGGTCTGCTCGAATCCCTTGGCGTCCTTGCGATGCGCATAGATTTCGAGCAGCTTGGCGTGCACCGCAGAGCGGTTCGCATCCTTCTGCAACGCTTCCTTGAGGATTTCTTCGGCCTGGGCATCGCGGCCATACGCCATGTAGACGTCCGCTTCCGCGATTGGATCGACTTCTTCGGCTTCCATCCCGGCCGGCGCCTGGCTCGCCTGCACCGAAACGGTGGTCGTGGTGCTCGCGGGTGGTGCGGTCGGCTCGGCAATCGATGCCGCGCCCGTCCCGGCGGCGGCCGCGCCTAGGACGGAGTCCTGAAACTTAGCTTGGGCCTTTTTTTTTCTGCGGTATGTCCACCAGCCGTAGACGATGAGGAGGAGGACGAGGCCGCCGAGCAGTGCGAGATAGAGCGGGTTGTCGAGAAACTCGTCGATGAGGCTCGGCTCGGGCGCGGCTTTCTTGGCCGCGGGCTTCGGCGCCTCGGCTGCAGGCTTCGGCGCTTCCGCTGCCGGCTTGGGTGCCTCCGCTGCCGGCTTGGGCGCCTCCGCTGCCGGTTTTGGGGCTTCGGCGGCCGGCTTCTGGGGTTCGGGCTTCGCGGGTGCCGGCGCGGCGGGGGCTGGTGCCTGCGCTACGGGTGGCACGGGGGCCGGCTTGGCAGCGCCCTTCTTCTCCATTTCCGCCAGCTGCTGGTTCTTGAGCGCAAGCAGCTTCTGCAGGTCGGAAACGTTCTTCTCGAGCTCCTGCTGGCGCGATTGCGCCTCGGCAACGGCGCGGTCGCGCGCCACAGCGTCGTCTTCGCGTGCCGCGCGCGAGCCTTGGGCGCCAGGCTTGGCCGGCTCGGCCTTCGACAGGCGCAGCTGGTCGCTAGGCGCCGCAGGCTTCGGCGGTTCTGGCTTGGGCTCGATGCGGCCGGCAACTTCGCGCTGTCCGGCGGCTGCGTCGGCGGGCGTGGCAACGGCCGCAAGGCGGTTGCGATATTCAATGAATTGCTCGTGATGCTCCTTCACCACCTGATTGGCTTCCTCGCGGTCGATCGTGCCGAGGCTGTCGATATCCGGGATCGTGAGGATCTTGCCGGTGCGCACCAGGTTTACGTTGCCCTTGATGAAGGCGTCTCCATTGGCGCGGAAGATCGCGATCAGCATCTGGTTCAGCGTCACGCCCGGCTTGAGGTTCTGGCGCGCGATGGCGCCCAGCGTATCGCCGCGCTTCACTTCATAAGTGTTCGCGGCTGCCGGCTTCGCGGGCGCTGCAGCTTGCGGCGCTACGGCGGCGGGTGCCGGGCTCGGCGTGGCAGCCGGTGCAGCCGTGGTCTCCGGCGCCGGCTGCGGCGAGAGCGGCGCAGCCTCCACCGGCTTTTGCTCTGACGCGGACGCTGCAGGTTTTTCCGCCATCGGCGGTGGTGCCGCCGCCACGAGCGCCTGCTGGCGGCTGCGGTATTCCGGCGGATCGAGCAGGAACGTGTATTCGCGAAGCAGGCGTCCCGAGCTCCAGGAGAGCTCGATCAGGATATCGAGGAAGGGTTCGTTCACCGCCTGCGACGTGGTGACACGCAGGAACGGCTTCTTGTCGCGCCGCTCGAGATTGATGCGCACGCTGCTCAACGCGGCATTGATATCGATGCCGGCCTGCTCGAACGCGTCCGGGGACGCAAGGCGCGCCGTAAGCGCGTCTTCTTCGCCCGCCTGAAGCGAGACGATTTCGATTTCGGCGAGGAGCGGCTGACCGAGCGCCGAAAGCACCGTCAACCGGCCGAGTCCGGCCGCGTGCGCCATAGACGACGCGAACGCGAGCCATGCGGCAGCGACGACGATGCTGATCGATTTAAGCGCCACGATCTCCGAACCCCCGAATTTTTCTTTAGCCGGACCAACTAACTTAACATCATGGCCTTACGGCTGCAAATTGAGAACTTTTCTGGGTTTTTTAGTGCCGCACGCCGTGATCGAGCAGGATTCGCAGCATGCGCCGCAGGGGCTCGGCCGCTCCCCACAGAAGTTGGTCCCCTACCGTGAACGCCGTCAGGTAATCCTCCCCCATCGGCAGCTTGCGCAATCGGCCCACCGGCACGGAAAGCTTGCCGCTCACCGCAGCGGGGGTGAGTTCGGCGAGCGATTCCTCGCGGCGGTTGGGCACGATCTTCACCCAATCGTTGGCTTCGGCAAGCATCCCTTCGACCTCGTCGATCGGGATCGGGCGGCGCAGCTTGATGGTGAGCGCCTGACTATGGCAGCGCATCGCACCGATGCGCACGCACACCCCGTCCATCGGAATCTGGCTACCGTTGTACCGGCCCAGGATCTTGTTGCCCTCGGCCTGCGCCTTCCATTCCTCCCGGCTCTGGCCGTTACCCAGATCCTTGTCGATCCACGGCAAGAGGCTTCCGGCGAGGGGGTAGCCGATGTTCTCGCGCGGCAGCGCGCGCGAGCGGATCGAATCGCTCACCAGGCGGTCGAGGTCGAGGATGGCCGAGGCGGGATCGTCGAGTAACCGGCGCGCACCGTCGCCGATGGTCGCCATCTGCGCCACGAGGTCGCGCATCGCAGCAGCGCCCTGCCCGGACGCCGCCTGGTAGGTCATGCTGGTCAGCCATTCGATCTCGTCGCGCTGCAGAAGGCCGCCCATCGCCATCAACATCAGGCTGACCGTGCAGTTGCCGCCGATGTAATTCCTGGCGCCCTTTTTCAGCGCTCGATCAATCAGCGGCCGGTTGACCGGATCGAGAATGATCACCGCGTCTTCGTTCATGCGCAGCGCGCTCGCGGCATCGATCCAGTAGCCCTGCCATCCCGCGGCGCGCAGCTTCGGGTAGATGTCGTTCGTGTAGTCGCCGCCCTGGCAAGAGATGATCACCGGCAAAGCCTTCAGGCTCTCGACGTGCGTGGCATCGGCGACGGGCGGCGTGTCGCGTCCAATGGCGGGGCCTTTGCCGCCGGCCCGCGAGGTGGAAAAGAACACCGGCTCGATATGCTCGAAGTCGCGCTCCTCGCGCATGCGCTGCACGAGCACCGATCCCACCATGCCGCGCCAACCGACGATGCCGACTCTCAGCATTGCCATAGTCTATAGAGCGTCCAACACCGCGTCGCCCATTTCCTGCGTGCCGACTTTGCGCGTCCCGGCCGTGTGGATGTCCGCCGTGCGCACTCCGGTCTTGAGCACCTCGCTCACGGCTCGCTCAACGCGCGTCGCCGCTTCCGGCTGACCGAGCGAATAGCGCAGCATCATCGCGGCCGAAAGGATGGTGGCCAGCGGATTGGCGACGCCTTTGCCCGCGATGTCGGGCGCCGAGCCGTGGATCGGCTCGTAGAGTCCCTTGCCGCGTGCGTCGAGCGACGCCGAAGGCAGCATGCCGATCGACCCCGTGAGCATGGACGCCTCGTCGGAAAGGATGTCGCCGAAGAGATTTCCGGTGACGATGACGTCGAACTGCTTCGGATTGCGTACGAGCTGCATGGCGCAGTTGTCCACGTACATGTGCGACAGCTCGATGTCGGAATAGCTTTTCGCCTCCTGCGTCACCACGTCCCGCCAGAGCTGCGATGTTTCCAGCACATTCGCCTTGTCGACGGAACAGACGCGCTTCGAGCGTTTGCGCGCTGCGTCGAACGCCACGTGCGCGATGCGCCTGATCTCGCTCTCGCGGTAGCGCATCGTATCGAAGCCTTCGCGCTCGCCGCCGGCGGAGCCGCTTATTTCCCTTATGCCTTTGGGCTCGCCGAAGTAGATGTCGCCGGTCAGCTCGCGCACGATCAGGATGTCGAGTCCCGCCACCACCTCGGGTTTGAGCGCGGAAGCGGAGGCGAGCTCGGGATGTACTTGCGCCGGGCGCAGGTTGGCGAAGAGACCCAGCGCTTTTCGCAAGCCGAGGATCGCCTGCTCGGGCCGCTTGGCGCGCGGCAGGTTGTCGTAGCGCGCATCGCCCACCGCGCCGAAGAGCACCGCATCGGCTGCCTTCGCCAGATTTAAAGTGTTGGCCGGCAACGGATCGCCACCGGCAGCATATCCGGCGCCGCCGACCGGCGCGCGCTCGAACTCGAGCGGCAGCGCGAGCTTGCGGAGCACTTTCTCGCCCTCCGCAATGATCTCCGGCCCGATGCCGTCACCGGGCAGAACGGCGACTCTCATCCTAGAAGTACCAGGGATGCTGCGTTTTGCGCCGTGCCTCGAAGGCGCGGATCTTGTCCGCGTGGCGCAGCGTGAGGCCGATCTCGTCGAACCCGTTCAACAGGCAGTACTTGCGGAACGGATCGATGTCGAAAGGCATGCTGAGCGACTGGTCGGTGCTCGACACGGTCTGGCGATCGAGGTCCACGATCAGCCGAAAGCCCGGGAATGCATTGCACTCGTGGAACAGCCGATCGACTTCGCTCTCGGTGAGCACGACCGGCAGGAAGCCATTCTTGAAGCTGTTGTTGAAGAAGATGTCGGCGAATGAGGGCGCAATGACGCAGCGGAAGCCGTAGTCGTGCAGCGCCCACGGCGCGTGCTCGCGCGAAGAGCCGCAGCCGAAGTTCTTGCGCGCAAGAAGGATGGTCGCCTGCTTGTAGCGCGGCTGATTCAGCACGAACTGCGGGTCTTTCTTCCGCCAGTCGGCGAACAGCCCTTCGCCGAAGCCGGTCTTCTTGATGGACGCCAGGTACTGCTTCGGGATGATCTGGTCGGTGTCCACATTCGCCCGATCGAGCGGCGCGACGAGCCCATTCAACACGGTGAATTTGTCCATCCCTAGCTCCACCGACGGATGTCGACGAAGTGACCCGCGATGGCTGCCGCTGCCGCCATGACCGGACTCACGAGGTGTGTGCGGCCGCCGACGCCCTGGCGGCCCTCGAAATTGCGGTTCGAGGTCGATGCGCAGCGCTCGCCCGGATCGAGCCGATCCGGATTCATGCCGAGGCACATCGAGCACCCCGGCTCGCGCCATTCGAAGCCGGCCTCGCGGAACACGCGATCCAGCCCTTCGCGCTCCGCCTGCTCCTTCACCAGCCCTGATCCCGGCACCACCATCGCGAGCTTCACGTTCGACGCGACGCGCTTGCCCTTCACGACGGAAGCGGCCGCCCGCAAATCCTCGATGCGCGAGTTGGTGCACGAGCCGATGAACACCTTGTCGATGCGGATATTGGTAATCGGCGTGCGCGGCGTGAGGCCCATGTACTGGAGCGCGCGCTCCATGCCTTCGCGGCGCACGCTGTCCTTTTCCCTCTCGGGATCGGGCACTGCGTCGTCCACGCTGACGACCATCTCGGGCGACGTACCCCACGTGACGTGCGGCCGGATGTCGCGCGCATCGAGCGTGACTTCGCGGTCGAATTTCGCATCGGGATCGCTTTTCAGCGTGCGCCAATAGACGACCGCCTGGTCCCAGTCGCGTCCCTTGGGCGCGAAACGGCGTCCCCTCAGATACTCGATGGTGACGTCGTCGACGGCGACCATGCCGGCGCGCGCTCCCGCCTCGATAGCCATGTTGCACACTGTCATCCGTCCTTCCATCGAAAGCGAACGGATGGTGCTCCCGGCGAACTCGATGGCGTAGCCGGTGCCGCCCCCGATGCCGATGCGGCCGATGATCGCGAGCACGATGTCCTTGGCCGACACGCCGCGCGCGAGCGGCCCTTCGACGTTGACGCGCATGTTCTTCATCTTCTTCGTCACGAGGCACTGGGTAGCGAGCACGTGCTCAACCTCCGATGTACCGATGCCGTGCGCAAGACAGGCGAATGCCCCGTGCGTGCTGGTATGCGAGTCGCCGCACACCACGGTCATGCCCGGCAGCGTCGCGCCCTGCTCCGGGCCGATGACGTGGACGATGCCCTGGCGGTTATCGAGGTAAGGGAAATAGACCTTGGCGCCGAATTCCTTGATGTTCGAGTCGAGCGTCTCGATCTGCAGGCGCGCGAACGGATCGCGCACGCCAGCCATGCCCTCATCCCAATTCGTGGTGGGGGTGTTGTGGTCGGCGGTGGCCACCACCGAGTCGATGCGCCACGGCCTGCGGCCGGCCAGCCGCAGGCCTTCGTAGGCCTGCGCGCTCGTCACTTCATGGACGAGGTGGCGGTCGATGTAAAGCAGCGCCGTGCCGTCGTCCTCGACATGGACGACGTGGCTGTCCCAAAGCTTGTCGTAAAGAGTCTGCGGCATTCCTGGTTTCCGCACTGCGGAAACCGGGAATTATGATCTATTTTCCGGCGCTTGCGGTGCTGCCCTTCGCGGCTTGGTAGAGCGGCATGACCTTGTCCGCGTCCTGGGTGACGTCGGCAATCCGGCTGTCGTTCGACGGGTGCGTGGAGAGGAACTGCGGCGGCTGGCTGCCGCCGAGCTTGTTCATCTTTTGCCACAGGTTCGCGGCTTCGTGCGGGTCGTACCCGGCGCGCGCCATGAGCTCGACGCCGATGCGGTCGGCCTCGGTCTCCTGTGTGCGGGAGTGCGGCAGGCTGATGGTCACGTCCGCGACGGTCTGCGCGAGCTGCGTGTTGACGCCGGTCGCCGCACCGAGAATCGCGACGCCCAACTGCTCCACCATCTGCTGCGAAGCCTGCTCGCGTCCGTGCTCGCGCAGGGCATGGCCAATCTCGTGGCCCATCACGGCGGCGAGCTCGGCGTCGGTGGGTTTCAGTTGGTCGATGAGGCCGGTGTAGACGGCGATCTTGCCGCCCGGCATGCACCAGGCGTTCACTTCCTTCGACGACAACACGTGCATTTCCCATTTCCAGCCGGGTGCGTCGGGCCGCAGCGCGCCGGTGGCGGGAATCAGGCGGCTCGCGATCTGTTTCACCCGCGCGACCGTGGCGGCGTCGCGGTCGAGCGCGTTCTGCTTCTGCGCTTGGGCGAGGATGTCGGCATAGGCCTTGTCGGCGCTCTGGTTGACGGCGTCGGACGAGACCATCATGTGCTGCCGTCGGTCGACCCCGACGGCGCTTTCCTTCGTGGTCTCTACACTCTGGCAGCCGACGGCAAATGCCGCGACGCCAAGCGAAATCAGGAGCTTGCGGTTCATGAGCACCTCATCGACAGTTCACAACCCTTTCCGTCTCAGGGAATAGGCAAAAAGGAGGCCTGCCGCCGCGGCCGCGGCGGACAAGGTAAATGCCGCGCCCGGCCCGGCCGCTTCCCAAGCCCATCCCGCCGCCACCGCACCGAGCGCGCCGCCGGCGCCGTAGCCGATGCTCGAGAAAAGGCTCTGGCCGCGCGCCTGCGCCTGCGGTGGAAACACGCGCTGCACCGTGGCAACAGCAGCGGCATGAAAGGAGCCGAACGTCGCCGCGTGGAGGATCTGCGCGACAAGGAGGACGAAGAACCAATCGGCGGCCCAACCGATGGCAAGGAAGCGCAGCACGCCGCACGCGGCGCTCGCGACGAGGATGGTCGATAGCGCGAAGGTGCGGAACAGTGCCGGCAGAAACAGGAAAACGGCGATCTCGCCGACGACGCCCAGCATCCACAGGAATCCGATCAGCGATCCCTCGTAGCCAAGGCGCTGCAAATGCAGCGTGAAGAAGGCGTAGAGCGTGCCGTGGGCGACGGCCATGAAAAACGCGGCGGCGAGCAGCAGGACTGCGGTGCGATTGATGACAAGCGGCCCCGAAGCGGCCGTGTGCACCTGCGGCGTGGGTAGCGTAAGACCGACGGCCAGCGCCGGGATGACAAAGGCGAGCATCGCGTAAGGCAGCGCATGCACTGACCGAAAGTCGAGCCACAGGCCGCCGGCGAAGACGGCGAGCATGAAACCGATCGACCCCCAAAGGCGAATCGGTCCATAGCGCCCCGTCTGCCCGGCGAGCACACCTAGCGTGATCGCCTCGACGAGCGGCAGCGCCGCCGTCGAGGCGAGGCTGGTCAGCGCCATCAGCCACGCGAATGCCGCGAAGCCGCTCACCACCGGCAAGAGCGAGTAGCAGACGACGCCGGCGCCGCAACCCAGAACGACGATGGCGCGCTGCGCGCCGAAACGATCTGCGAGCACCCCCCAGGCGGTGGGCGCCACGATGCGCGCCAGCTGCGGCAACGCGAGCACCCAGGCGATTTCGGCGGCGCCGAGTCCGCGCGCCGCGAAATATGGCGGCAGATAGGCCACCCACAACCCGGCGCCGACGAAGAACAGGAAATAAAAGGCGCCAAGCCGATATGACACAGGCATTGCCCTAACTTAGCATCGCGGCCGATGACGCGCGGCGCGCTCTACCTTCTCTTCACCGCGTCCGGATTCGCCGGGCTCATCTACGAGTCGATCTGGACGCAATACCTGAAGCTCTTCCTCGGCCACGCCGCCTACGCCCAGTCGCTCGTGCTCGTCGTCTTCATGGGCGGCATGGCGGCCGGCGCGGCGTGGTGCGGACGGCGCTCGGTGCGCATGGCGAATCCGCTGATGGCTTACGCGGCGGTTGAAGCACTCGTCGGGCTGGCCGCGCTCGTCTTCCACGCCGCGTTCGTCGGCGCCACCGACTGGTCCTACGAATCGCTGCTGCCGGCGCTCGGCAACGAAGGGCTCGCGCTCGCGGCGAAGCTTGGGCTTTCGTGCCTCCTCATCCTGCCGCAGTCGGTGCTGCTCGGGGCGACCTTTCCGTTGATGAGCGCGGGACTGGTGCGCGCGGCGCCGCGCGCCGCCGGTGAATCGCTCGCCATGCTTTATTTCACCAACAGCCTGGGCGCCGCCGCCGGCGTGCTGACGAGCGGCTTCGTGCTCGTCGCCGCGTTCGGTCTGCCGGGCACGCTGCGCGTCGCCGGCGCGATGAATCTCGCGATCGCGCTTGTCGTCGCACTCCTCGCCCGCCCGCTGCACGATCGGGCGCTGCCCGCTCAACGCGTCGATGGACGAGGCGTGGGGCTCCTCCTCTCGGTGGCGTTCTTCACCGGTCTGGCGTCGTTTGTCTACGAGGTGAGCTGGATCCGCATGCTTTCGCTCGTCCTCGGCGCGTCGACCCACGCGTTCGAAGTGATGCTCGCGGCGTTCATCTTCGGACTGGCGCTCGGCGGCCTCGCGGTGCGTCGGCGCATCGACGCCTTGCGCGAGCCGGCGCAGCTTCTTGCCCGCGTGCAGATCGCGATGGGGCTCGCCGCGCTCGCCTCACTGCCGCTCTACGACTACACCTTCTCGCTGATGGAGGCATTGATGCATGCGCTCGCGCGCAGCGACACGGGCTATCGCCTGTTCAACGCATCGGGCGCGCTCATCGCGGCCCTCATCATGCTGCCGGCGAGTTTCTGCGCGGGAATGACGCTGCCGCTCATCACGGCGGCGCTCCTGCGGCGCGGCCGCGGCGAGGCGGCGATCGGCCAGGTCTACGCCGCGAACACGCTCGGCGCCATCGTCGGTGTCCTCGCTACCGTGCACATCGGCCTGCCGGTGCTCGGCCTGAAAGGCTCGCTCGTCGTCGGTGCGCTGATCGATGCGACGCTCGGCTTCGTGCTGCTCGCCTTCCTGTCCGAGAAATACAGGGTCGCCGCGGGCGCGACCGTCATGGTCTTCGTCGCGACGACCCTCGGCGTCGAGCTCGATGCCAACAAGATGACGGCCGGCGTCTTCCGCCACGGCGACCTCGCTTCATCGCGCGACGCGACCGTGCTCTTCAACAAGGACGGCAAGACGGCGACGGTGCACCTCGTGAAGTACCCGGAGGCGACCAGCCTGCGCACGAACGGCAAGTCCGACGGCTCGATCAACCTGGACCGCGACGGAGCGCGCGGCTCGGACGAGATCACCATGGTGCTGACCGGCGCGCTGCCGCTCGCGCTCAAGCCCGACGCGAGGTCGGTCGCCGTGATCGGCATCGGCACGGGGCTCACCATGCACACCGTGCTGCAGAGCCTCGACATCGAGCGCGTCGACACCATCGAGATCGAGCCGGCAATGGCCGAGGCGGCGCGCGGCTTCGCGCCACGCAACAGCGGCGCCTTCGCCGACCCGCGCGGCACGATCGTGATCGACGACGCCAAGAGCTTTTTCTCGACGCACGGCCGCCGCTACGACATCGTCATCTCCGAGCCTTCCAACCCATGGGTGAGCGGCGTGGCGGGCCTCTTCACGCGCGAGTTCTACCGGCGCGTGCGGCCGCACCTCAATCCAGGCGGCCTACTCGTGCAGTGGTTCCAGCTCTACGAGATCGACCCCGCGCTCGTCTCGACGGTGCTGCGCGCGCTCGGCGAGGAGTTTCCGCACTACGCCATCTACGCCGCGAGCGACCACGACTTCCTGATCTTCGCGAGCGATGCGCCGCTTCCGCAGGCGCCGCAGGCGCGCGTCTTCGAGCAGCCGGGACTCGCCAAGGAGCTGTGGACGATCCATGTGCTCAACGCGGGCGACCTCGATGCGCGCTACATCGGCAGCCGCGCCACGCTCGAGCCGCTCTTCGCGAGCTATGGGCTGCCGCCCAACTCGGACTACTTTCCAGTGCTCGACCTCAATGCGGCGCGCGAGCGGTTCATGGACATGAATGCCGCCGAGCTGGCCGCGCTCGGCTCGGCCGGCGTGCCGCTGCTCGAGCTCCTCGAGCCGTCGCGTCCGCAGCGCGCGCCGAATCCGCTCTTCCAGGGCGCCGGCGACTTCGCGCGCCTCGAGCACACGCGGCTCGCCTGGTACTCGCGCAACTACCTCCTCAATCCCGCGGCGATCGAGGCCCCACCGGCGGTCACGCGCGCGTTGCAGAAGGACCTCGACCTTTTCAAGCTGCGGCTGCTCGATTGCCGCGAGCCCCGCGAGCACGATGTCTGGCTGCATAGCGCACTGCGGATCGCGCAGACCGTCAACCCGTACCTCGCGCGGGAGGACGCGCTTGCGCTCTGGTCACGGGTCGAGTCGTCGCGTTGCTTTTCCGGTCTCCACGATTTCCAGCGTGACTGGATCGGCCTTTTTCGCGCCGTCGCCGCGCGCGACGCCCCGCAGATGGCCGAGCGCGCCTCGCGCCTGCTCGAAACCCAGCGCGATACCGGATCCGAGGCGCGCGAATATCTGCTGCTCGCGGCCATGGCCGGCGACATTGCTGCGGGACGGCGCGAAGCCGCGCTAAAGGCGTGGCAGGCCTACGGCGAGCGGGAACGCAAGGCGGGCACGGCGGCGTTCCGGCTGCTGCGCTGCCATGCGCGCCTCGCCGGCTGCGAGCGCGACTTCAGCGCTCAGGCGGCGCGCTGAGCGAAGCGCACGGCGCCGAGCACTTCGCGCACGAACGTTTCAGGGTCCTTTGTCGCGAAGTGGCCGTCGAGCAGGAGATGCGCGAGTCCGTGTACGAGCGACCAAGCGGCCGCGGCGGCGAGCTCCGGTCTCGCCAATTCACTGAACGCTTCCACCAGTGCGTGGTGCGCAGACTGGGCGGCCGCGCGCATCTCCGGATACTTCGCGAGCGATAGTACGCCGCCGAACATGAGCCGGAAGCGCTGCGGCTGCTCCATCGCGAAGTGCACATAGGCTTCGCCCATCTCGCGGGCCGGCTTGCCTCGCCGCCGCTCGCCGAGCATCGCGAAGCCCTCGGCCGCCAGCGCGGCGAGCAGCGCTTCGCGGTCCAGGAAATGGCGATAGGGCGCGTTGTGCGAGACGCCGGCGCGGCGCGCCGCCTCCCGCAGGCTGAGAGCGGCCGGCCCGCGCTTCTCGAGCGCCTTGCCAGCCGCCTTGAGCAATGCCGTTGGCAGGTCGCCGTGGTGGTATGTGGACATCGTCCACATAGTATCGGCGCCTTATGTTGCTTATGTCAACATCAACGCTGACGCTTCTTGTTGGCGTAGGGATTGCGCCCGGTGCGGAATTCGACGGCGAGCGGCGTGCCGATCAGCTCGAACGTGTTGCGAAAGTAGCCCTCGAGGTAGCGCTTGTAGGTGGCCGGCACGCGGTCGAGCGCGTTGCCGTGGATGATGATGCGCGGCGGGTTGATGCCGCCCTGGTGCGCATAGCGCAGCTTCGGCCGGATGAGGCCGGTCTTGGGCGGCGACTGGCGCTCTACCGCGGCGATCATCGCGCGCGTCAGCTTGGGCGTCGACAGGCGCGCCATGGCGGCGGCATGCGCGGCGTCGACCGAACGCATCAGCGGACCGAGTCCCTTCCCTTCGCGCGCCGAAATGAAGTGCGACTCGGCGAAGCCGAGGAAGCCGAGCTTCCAGGCCAATTCGCATTTCACCTTGGTCCGCGCTTCCTTGTCGGCCGCGTCCCACTTGTTGACGGCGAGCACGACGGCGCGCCCGCGCTCGAGGATGTAGCCGGCGACATGCGCGTCCTGCTCGGTCACGCCATCCGGCGCGTCGAGCAGCAGGATGGCGACATTCGCCGCCTCGATCGCCTGCAGCGCCTTGACGATGGAAAAGTACTCGGGCGGCGTGCCCGTCTTGCCGCGGCGACGCACACCGGCGGTGTCGATCAGCGTATAGCGGCGGCCGCCGCGCTCGAAGGGCACTTCGATCGGATCGCGCGTGGTGCCCGGCTGGTCGAACGCGATGACGCGCTCTTCGCCGACCAGCGCGTTGATGAGGGTCGACTTGCCGACGTTGGGGCGCCCGACGATCGCGACGCGCGCCTCCTTCTCGTACGGCTCGTCGGGCTCCGCGCTCTCGGGGAAACAGGCGAGCACCGCCTCGACGAGCTCGCGTGTGCCTTCGCCGTGCGCGGCCGAGATCGCCGCCGGCGCGCCGAGGCCGAGCTCGTGGAATTCCGCGCTCGCCGTGTCGGCCTGCATGCCTTCGGTCTTGTTCACCGCGACCCAGACGCGCGGGTGACGCCGCAGCTTGCCGGCGATATCGCGGTCGCCGCTGGTGAGGCCGGCGCGCCCGTCGACGACAAAGATGACCGCGTCGGCCTCGGCGATCGCCTGCTCGGCCTGGCGCGCCATCTGCACCGTCAGTTCCTCGTGTGCGCGCGGCTCGAAGCCACCGGTATCGATGGCGATGAAACGCCGATCGCCGGCACGCCCTTCGCCGTAATGCCGGTCGCGGGTCACGCCCGGCAGGTCGTGGACGATCGCGTCGCGGCTGCGGGTAAAGCGGTTAAAGAGGGTCGACTTGCCGACGTTCGGGCGCCCGACCAAGGCGAGCACCGGCTTCACAGCCCGACGGCATACAGGGCGCCGCTTTGCGTCTCGACGAGCAGGCCGCCGGGGATCGGCTGCGGCGCGGCGCGTACCGGCCCGCTGCCTGTGGCATAACGCCCCACGAAGGCGCCGGTTTCGCGCGCGAGAAGGTGCACGTAGCCTTCGAAGTCGCCCACCGCGACGACCTCGCCGTAGGGCTGCGGCAACGAGAGTTGGCGGTTGGCGAGCTTGTCCTGCTTCCACACCGAGCGGCCATTGGTACGATCGAACGCCTGCACGACACCTTTGTCGTCGCTCACGAAGGCGTAGCGCGCATCGAGGCTTACGCCCGTGAGCGAGGAAACGTCACGCGCCCAGACCTGCCGGCCGGTCGCCGTTTCATAGCAGCCGACGCGTCCCTGGTAGGTCGCGGCACAGACCTCGCGTTCCAGCACGACCGGAGCGCCGACCACGTCGCTGACGCGCTCGAGCTCGGTGGCGCCTTTGGGCAGCGCCACCGTCGCCTCCCAGCGCACGCCGCCATTCGACAGCGCAAGCGCCGCGAGCTTGCCACCGGCAAAGCCGGCAAACGCCGTGTCGCCGTCGATGGCGACGCCGGCCGGGGTGCGGATGATGAGCGAGGACGGCGAGCGCTGGTACACCCACTGGCGCTTGCCGTCCTGGGCGTCGAATGCCGCCACCCGGTTATCGATGCTGCGCACGAGCACCATGTTGGTGCCGACCGCGGGCGCGGCGATCACTTCGCTCGAGACCCGCGCGGTCCAGCGCTTCTGGCCGTTCGCGGCATCGAGCGCGACCACCTCGCCGTCTTCGTTGGCCACCGCGACGATCCGGCCATCGGTGCCGACCCCGCCCGAGAGCCGCTGACTCGCCGTCACGCTCCAGATGCGGCGCCCGCTCGCCGCGTCGAAGCGGCTCACGGTGCCGTTGCGCGCGGCCGCATACACCGCACCCTCGGCGAAGGCCGGTGAAAACACATAGCGGTCGCCGTTGCCTACGCTCCCCGACCACAGGACGCGCACTTGCAGGGGCCGCTCGAGCGGGGTAAGCGCCGCCGGATTCGGGCCCGTCGGGCTCGAGCAGGCGGCGAGGAGGATCGCCAACGCCGCAGCAAGGCGCTTATCCACCCAAAGCCTCCAGACGCATGCGCACGCTCTCGCGGAACGCGGTATTCCCCGCACCAACCTTGTCCAGCGCCACGCGGTAGGCGGTACGCGCCTCGCCCGCCTGATTCTTCGCGACCAGTACATCGCCCTTGGCGGCGGCATATTGCGCATCGAAGGCTGCGTCGTGCTTCTCGTCCAGCAGCTTCAGCGCGTCGTCATACGCTTTTTCATCCAGCAGTATCCCCGCGAGCCGCAGCCGCGCGAGGTCGCGGAACTCGGCCTGGCGTGCGTTCTCGACCACCCACTGCAGCTGGGCCTTGGCATTCTTGAGGTCCTTGCGGTCGAAATAGAAGCGCGCCGCGGTAAGCGCGCCCATCGACGCATAGAGCGTTCGCGGATGGTTCTCGAGGAGCGCGCCGCTGGCGTCGCGCAACGCCTTTGCATCGCCTGCCTGCCCGGCGCGCGCCAGCGTGTCGTAGAGCGCGCCGGCCTGCGCGGCCTGGCCGCGTTCGTACCAGCGCCAGCCCTGCCACCCGGCGAACGCAATCGCCGCCGCGGTGACGGCCGAGACGATGAGATTGCCGTACCGCGTCCACCACGCCTTGAGCTCGGCGACCTGTTCCTGTTCTTCGAGATCGAGCGCCATCAGTGAGCCTTGGAATCGAGCATAGTCTTGACGCGCGCCGCCACCTGGTCGAGCGGCACGTCGGTTTCGGCCTGCGCCGAGAGGTCCTTCACTTTCACGGTGCCGCGGCTGAATTCATCGGCGCCGGCGGTGATCGCCACGCGGAAACCTTTCTTGTTGGCGTACTCGAACTGCTTGCCGATCTTCGCACGCTCGAGGTACACCTCGGTATTGATATCTTGCGCCCGCAAGCTCGAGGCAATGCGCAAATAACGCTCGAGCGAGCCCGGATCGAGCGTCGTGACGAGCACCTCGGCCGGCGTGCGCGCTGGTGCGCGCAGCAGCTTCGCGTCCTTCAGGCGCGCGAACAGGCGCGACAGGCCGATCGAGATGCCGACGCCGGGCAGCTTGGTGTTGGTGAAATAGCTGGCGAGGTCGTCGTAGCGTCCGCCCGAGCAGATGCTGCCAATGTCCGGGTGATCAACCAGGGTGGTCTCGTAGATCGTGCCGGTGTAGTAATCGAGGCCGCGCACCACGCTGAGGTCGATGGCGAATGCGGTGTCCGGCACGCCGAACAGGCGGGTCGCCTCGACCGTCTGGCGCAGCTCCTCCACGCCCTGGACGTAAGTTTCATTCGCATAGGCGAGCTCGCCGAGGAGGGCCAATGTTTCGCTCGTCTCGCGCTTGGCGGCAATGATGCGGTAGAGCTCCGCCGCCTGCTTGCCGCCGAGTCCCTGCGCCCCCAGCTGCGCGAGGACACTGCGCTCGTCTTCCTTGTCGGTCTTGTCGAGGGCGCGCAGCACATCGGCCGAGCGCTCATCGGACACCTCGAAGTGGCGCAGGATGCCTTTCAGCACCTTGCGGTTGTTGATCCGGATGCGGAAGGCGCCGATCGCCATCTCGCGGAACACGGCGTGGATCACGCTCGGGATTTCGGCCTCGGCGAGGTAGGACAGGCTCTCGCGGCCGATGATGTCGATGTCGCACTGGTAGAACTCGCGGAAGCGGCCGCGCTTCACCTGCGGATTCTCGCCGCGCCAGACGCGCTGGATCTGGTAGCGGCGGAACGGAAAGGCGAGCTCGCGCTCGCGCATGGCGACATAGCGCGCGAGCGGCACCGTGAGATCGAAGCGCAGCGCCCCCCTGGCGGCGTCTTCATCTTCGTCGCCGGCGGCGAGCCGCGAGAGGGCGTAGATCTCCTTCTCGGTGCCGCCCTTCGAGGTAAGCACCTCGATACGCTCGGCCGATGGCGTCTCGATCGGCAGGAAGCCGAAGCGCTCGAAGTTGCGCTGAATCAGCTCGACGAGGGCGTTGAACTGCAGCTGCTCGCTCGGCAGGAATTCCTGGTCGAAGCCCTTCAGCAAGGCCGGACGGACTTTTCGCATAGTTGCCTCAGGCCGCCTTGGCGCCGTATCTTTCGCAGACGTAGTTCTCGACGATGGCCTGGAATTCTTCCGCGATGCGCTCACCCTTGAGCGTCACGGTCTTGCGGCCGTCGACATAGACCGGCGCGACCGGCACCTCGTTCGTTCCCGGCAGGCTGATGCCGATATTGGCGTGCTTCGATTCGCCGGGCCCGTTCACCACGCAGCCCATCACCGCGACGCGCATCTCTTCCACCCCAGGATGCGCGGCACGCCAGAGCGGCATCTGGTTACGTAGATAGGTCTCGATCTTCTGCGCCAGCTCCTGGAAGTAGGTGCTGGTCGTGCGGCCGCAGCCGGGACAGGCGCTCACCATCGGCGTAAAGGCGCGCAGGCCCATGGTCTGCAGGATTTCCTGCGCCACCTGCACTTCGCGGCTGCGGCTGCCGCCGGGCTCGGGCGTGAGGGATACGCGGATCGTGTCGCCGATGCCTTCCTGCAGCAGCACCGACATTGCCGCGGTGGAGGCCACGATGCCTTTGGAGCCCATGCCGGCCTCGGTGAGGCCGAGGTGCAGCGCATAGTCGCAGCGCTCGGCGAGCGCGCGGTACACGGTGATCAGGTCCTGCACCTGGCTCATCTTGCAGGAGATGACGATGCGCTCCGCCGCGAGGCCCCACTCCTCGGCCTGTCGCGCGGACTCGAGCGCCGAGCGAATGACCGCTTCGCGCATCACGTCGGTTGCGTCCGTCGGGGCGCTGAGCCTCGCGTTCTCGTCCATCATGCGCGCGAGGAGCTCCGGGTCGAGGCTGCCCCAATTGACGCCAATGCGCACCGGCTTGTCGTACTTCAGCGCGCACTCGATCATCGTCGCGAACTGCTCGTCGCGCTTCGTCCCTTTGCCCACATTGCCGGGATTGATGCGGTACTTGGCGAGCGCGCGCGCACAGTCCGGGAACTGCGCGAGCAGCTTGTGGCCGTTGTAGTGGAAGTCGCCCACCAGCGGCACCCGGCAACCCAGCATGTCCAGGCGCTCGCGGATACGAGCCACTTGCGCCGCGGCCTCCGAGGTATTGACGGTGATGCGCACCAGCTCGGAGCCGGCGCGCGCCAGCTCGGCGACCTGGTCGACGGTGCCCTTTAGGTCGGCCGTGTCGGTGTTGGTCATCGATTGCACGACGATCGGCGCGCCGCCGCCGATCAACACCGACGAGCCGCCGCCGACGCGCACCTGGCGCGACAAGCGTCTCTTCATGGCAGGGTGAAGCGGGCGATCGCGAGTTTGGTGTGCGGCGTGAGGTCGACCGGACGGTCGTTGTGCAGGACGCGCACGTGCGCGGCGTTGCCGATGACGAGCGTGAGCGGGCCACGGGCCTGCACCACACGCTCGGCACCCTTCGGATTCAGCGACGAGACAAGCATGCGCTCGTTCGCGTCCTTCACCTCGATCCAGGCCTCTTCTTCGCAGCGGATCACGAGGCGGTGCAGCCCGGCGGCGACCTTGGCCATCGACGCCGGCGGCGGCGGCGCCTTCTCGATCATCGCCGGCTTCTCGGTCGCGACCCTGACGACCGGCTCGGCGCGTGGCAGCTCCTCGACCGTCTTCGGTTGCGAGCGCGGCGCGCTCGCCACGGCCGTCGGCGTGACGGCCGGCGCCGGGGCGACTGCCGGCCTCGATACCGGAGCGGGACGCTTTTCGCCTGCGCGCTTGGCGGCAGCGAGCTGCGGGGTGGCGTTGTGTTCGCGATACCACTGGTAGGCCACGCCGCCGCCGAGCGCGAGCACGGCGAGCGACAGTCCAAGATAAATGAAGGTGGAGTGACGCGCGCTGTCGGAGAACGGCACCGGCTGGCTGTAGCGCGCCGCGAGCTGGTTGGCATCCAGCGCCTGGAAACGTCCGGCGATGCCCTCGAGCATCGGCTCGGGCGGCAGCTTGAGGAGCCGCGCGTAGGCTCGCACCATGCCGCGCACGAAGGTGCCGCCGGGCAGCGACTCGTAGCGTTCCTGCTCGAGCGCTTCGATCTGCCGCGAGGCAAACTTCAGGCTCTGGGCAACCTCGGCGATCGAGAGCCCCTGCGCCTCGCGTGCCGCCTTCAGCTGGCAGCCGAACGTCATAGCGCCGGCTTCAGTCATATTGGCCTCGCTGCAGCGACTGATACTCGGCCGAGTTCGGGAAGCGCCGGCGCAGCTGGCTGGCATAGCTTTGCTCGGCCGCGCGCTCGCCGCCCTTGCGCTCGATGCGCAGGGCCAGCCACAGTGATTCGGGGCTCGGCGACACGAGCTTGTTATAGCGCGAAATAAAGCGCCGCGCCTCGTCAACATTTCCCTGTCGGTAGCGAATTTGCGCAAGCTGTATGAGCGCCGACGGATCCTCCGGGTCGGCCTTGAGCGCTCTTTGTAAAAATTCCTCGGCGTCTTTGGTGTTGCCTGCCCGGACGCTGCAGAGGCCGGCCGTGGAGTAGGTCCGTGCCGGCGAGGCGTAGAGCGGATTGCGCAGCGCCTGCAGGAAATAGCGGATCGAATCCTTTTCGCGCCCGTTCTGACACAGGAACCAGCCGTAGTTGTGGTTGATGTTGGCGTCGTTCGGCGAAAGCCGCAGCGCGCGCTCGAAATTCGATTCGGCCTGGCGCGTGTCCTTCAGCTCCATGTAGACGAGGCCAAGCAGCTCATACGCCTGGGGATATGAAGGATCGGCCGTAGTGGCGTGGCGCAACTCGTCGAGCGCCACGCCCATGTTGCCGCGCTCGTAGTAGGCACCGGCCAGGTCGGTGTGCACACGCGCCCGGTTGCGCGCGTCACCCACCTCGCCGACGATGGTGCCGCCCTGCGACTCGGGCTCCTTCGTCGCGCACGCCGCCGCGAGGACCAAGATCGCGAGCGCGGCGATGCGCTTCATGCCCGGACTTCCTTCAGGCGATAGGTCGCGCGCCGGCGCGTGCGGTCGGTAACGTCGCCCGCGAGCTGGCCGCAGGCGGCGGCGATGTCGTCGCCGCGGGTCTTGCGGGTCGTTACCGTGAGGCCCGCAGCCTGCAGCACCTCGGCGAAACGCCGGATGCGCTCGGCATCCGAGCGCTGGAACTCGGCGGCCGGGAACGGATTGAAGGGAATCAGGTTGAACTTCGAGCGCACGCGGCGCGAGATGCCGACGAGCTCGCGCGCGTGGGCCACGCTGTCGTTCACGCCATCGAGCATCACGTATTCGAAGGTGATGAAGTCGCGCGGCGCTTTCTCGAGGTAGCGGTTGCAGGCCGCGATCAGCTCGCGCAGCGGATACTTCTTGTTGACCGGCACCAGCTTGTCGCGCAGCGCATCGTCGGGCGCGTGCAGCGATACGGCCAGCGCCACCGGGCATTCGTCGCGCAGCCGATCCATGCCGGGGATCACGCCCGACGTGGAGACGGTCACCCGCCGCCGCGAAAGGCCATAGGCGTTGTCGTCCAGCATGAGGCGCAGCGCCGGGATCACGTTGTCCAGGTTGAGCAGCGGCTCGCCCATGCCCATCATGACGACGTTCGATATCGGACGCTCGCCTTCCAGGAGCCGGTTGGCGAGCCAGAGTTGGCCGATGATCTCGGCGCTCGAAAGGTTGCGGTTGAATCCCTGCTTGCCGGTCGAGCAGAAGGCGCAGTCGAGGACGCACCCCGCCTGGCTGGAAATGCAAAGCGTGCCGCGATTGGTCTCCGGGATGAAGACTGCCTCCACGGCGTTCGCGTCGTCCACTTTCAGCAGCCACTTGCGCGTGCCGTCCGCCGCGGTCGCATCGCCGACGATGACCGGCGCCTCGATGCGCGCCGCAGCGGAGATCTTCTCGCGCAGCGCCTTGGCCAGATCGCTCATGCGGGCGAAATCGGTCTCGCCTTCCTGATGGATCCAGTGCAGCAGCTGCCGCGCCCGGAAAGGTTTCTCGCCTTGCTGTTCAAAGAAGCCGGCGAGCCCGGCCGCATCGAGTCCGATCAGGTTCACCGCTCGTAGACCTCGCACGCCGGGAAGAAATACGCCACCTCAGTGCGGGCGTTCTCCACGCTGTCGGAGCCGTGCACGGCGTTGGCGTCGATCGACTGCGCGAAATCGGCGCGGAGCGTGCCTTTTTCCGCTTTCTTCGGGTCGGTCGCGCCCATCAGCTCGCGGTTCCTGGTGATCGCGTTCTCGCCTTCCAGAACCTGGATCAGCACCGGGCCGGAGATCATGAATTCGACGAGGTCGCGAAAGAAAGGCCGCTGGCGATGCACGGCGTAGAAGCCCTCTGCCTCGGCGCGCGACAGATGCTTCATGCGCGCGGCGACGATGCGCAGCCCAGCCTTTTCGAAACGCGCAAGGATCAGGCCGATTACGTTGTTCCTCACTGCATCCGGTTTGATGATTGAAAGGGTGCGCTCCAGCGCCATCCAAATGCTCCGCTATAGGCAAAATTAACCTGCAATTTTAGCAGGTTACGCGCCATTTCGGCACCCATCCGGCATGTTTTCCCGCGACTGCGTAGCGGCAGTCGGTGCCGAGGCCGGGAACCCAGACGAGCTCCTCGCCGCAGTAGATGAGCGGCAGGCGTTCGCGTTTCCACGGCGGCACGCCCGCTTCCTGGAAAAGATTTTTCAGCGTGCGCCGCGGACGGCGCGCATCGGGCTGCAGCCGCTCGCCGCCGGAGCGCAACTTCACCGCCAGCTTTCCCGCCGTCACGAAGCGCTCATCGATGCCCGCGCCCCGTGCACGGCGAAAGCGCAGCTCGCCGCCGAGCGCCGGCAGCGCGAGCTTCGACTGGCCTCGCCACGCGACCGGGTCGAAGGATGGTTGCGCGCTTTTCCTTTCGACGCTGATCGCGCCGCGATACAAGCGCAGCGCGGCGCCGTCGTGCTCGATCGTGGTACGTGCTCCGCGCCCGGTGAGCTGCTTCAGCATCTCGACGAGCTTGGCTTCAGTCGGCGCACGCAGACCCTGGGCGGCGAGAAATTCTCTTAGCGCCCTGTTCGCATCGAGCTCGGCGCGCGCGAAGTGCCGCGCCGCGCGCGCCAGCGCCTCGCGCCAGCGCGGGTAGCGCTCGCGCAACATCGGTGCGATGCGCAAGCGGATGAAATTGCGCGTGAAGGCGTCCGAGGCATTGCTCTCATCCTCGATCCACTCGAGCTTGTGCTCGCGGGCATAAGCGACGATTGCCTCGCGCGACACATCGAGCAGCGGTCGCAACAGCACCCGGCCATCGAACTGCGCGCTCGGCCGCATGCCGCGGGCGCCGCGCGGGCCGGCGCCGCGCAAGAGGCTCATGAGCACGGTTTCCGCCTGGTCGTCGAGCTGGTGCGCGAGCGCGAGCACGTCGAACTTGAGCTTGCGCAGCGCCTCGTATCGCGCCGTGCGCGCCGCTGCCTCATTGCGCCTGGCGACCTTGACCCGCCTGACGGTCAGCGGAACGCCGAGCCGCTTGCAGAGACGTCGGCAGAACTGCGCCCACCGATCGGCGTTCGGGCTGAGGCCGTGATGGATGTGCGCCGCGCCTGCTTTCGTTTTCTGCGAGAGCGCATGCAGCAGCACGACGGAGTCGACCCCGCCGGAGAGCCCTACCACGATGCGCTTGCCTTCAACCCCTTCGAGCGCGCGCCCGACGGCCGCGGTGACCTCAGCGCTCCTGGGCTTCCTTGAACTTGCCATAACCCATGAGCCTTTCGAGCCGCGTCTCCACCAGCTCCTTCGGCTTCTTGTCCTGAACCTGCTTGAGCGCCTCGGTGAGAGCGCGCTTGAGCGATTGCGCCGCCGCCTGCGGGTCGCGGTGCGCGCCGCCGAGCGGCTCGGGAACGATCCTGTCGATCAGGCCGAGCGTCTTCAGGCGGCTGGAGGTGATGCCGAGCTGCTCGGCCGCATCGGGCGCCATCTCGGCGCTGCGCCAAAGGATGGAGGCGCAACCCTCCGGCGAAATCACCGAATAGATCGCGTATTGCATCATCTGCACCACGTCGCCGACGGCGATGGCCAGCGCGCCGCCCGAGCCCCCTTCACCGATGATGGTGGCAATGAGCGATGTCTTCAGCCGCGCCATCTCGAAGAGATTGCGTCCGATCGCCTCGGATTGTCCGCGCTCCTCGGCGTCGATTCCCGGGTAGGCGCCCGGCGTGTCGACGAACGTGAACACGGGCAGCGAATACTTTTCGGCGAGCTTCATCAACCGCAGCGCCTTGCGATAACCCTCGGGCTTCGGCATGCCGAAGTTGCGCGCGATCTTTTCCTTCGTGTCGCGCCCTTTCTGATGGCCGATGACCATGCAGGCGATGCCGTTGAAGCGCGCCATGCCGCCGACGATCGCGGTGTCATCGCCGAACGTGCGGTCGCCGTGCAGCTCTTCCCAATGGGTGAACAGCGCCTGGACGTAATCCAGCGTGTAGGGCCGCTGCGGATGGCGCGCGACCTGCGCCACCTGCCACGGCGTGAGCTTGCCGTAGATGTCCTTGGTAAGCGTCTGGCTGCGCTTCGTGAGCCGCTGGATCTCTTCGGAGATGTCCACGGCCGAATCGTCCTGCACGTAGCGCAATTCCTCGATGCGGGTTTCGAGCTCCGCGATCGGCTGCTCGAATTCGAGGAAGTTGGTCTTCATCGCCGCGCGGATTCTAACCCGTCACCACGCGGTTCCGCCCGCCCGCCTTGCCGCCGTATAGGGCGCGATCGGCCCTGGCCAGCAATGCCGTGACGTCCTCGCCGCGGGCGTGCTCGGCGACGCCGATCGTCACGGTCACGGAGCGCTCTCCCGCCGCGGGAAAGCGCGCGCCCTCGATCGCCCGCCGCACGCGCTCCGCAGCAGCGCTCGCCCCGTTCAACGCGGTCCCGGGAAGGACGATCAGGAACTCTTCGCCGCCGAAGCGCCCGAAGGTGTCGATCGCGCGCAGCCCGGCGGCGGCGAGCCGGGGCAAGCCCTGCAAGACGGCGTCTCCCGCAGCATGGCCGAGCTCGTCGTTCACGGCCTTGAAATGATCCACGTCGACGAGGCAGACGGCGAAGGTGCTGCCGAGGCGCTCCGCCCGCGAGCGCTCGCCGGCAAGACATTCCATGAGGAAGCGCCGGTTGTAGGCGCCCGTAAGCGCGTCGCGCACGGCGAGCTGCTCGATACGATCGAAGGCGTGCTTCAGCTCGCGGTTGCTGTCGGAAAGCCGCGTGCGCAGGCGGTTTACGTATCCGCCCATCGCCGCAAACCAGGGCAGCACTATCGCGAGCACCGCGTATTCACCGAGCAGCGCGGCCCGGTCGAGCTGCGGCTCGCGCACCGTCACGAGCGCGAGCATCATGCCGTGCGCGACAAGCGCGAGAACCGCGAGCGCCATCATGCGGCGGCCGCTCAGCCGCAGCACGCCGAACAGCATCGCCACCGGATAGAACAGCATGAGCGGGCTGCGCGCCGGTCCCGCATGGGTGACGAGGTAGGCGAGCACCAGCAGCGCCGCACCGAGTTGTTCGGTGGTCAGGCTGGGATCCGAAAACCGCAGGTTGAGTCCGGTGCTGAAGAAAATGTAGAAGAGAACGATGAGCGCGATGACTGCTCCGGTGCCCTCCGCGGTAACCCGCCACGGCAGGTGCTCGGCAAGCGAAAGGATGAAAAGGACGGCGCACAGCAAAAGCGAGGTCCCCGCCGCCATGAGGTATCGGCGCATGCGCAGCGCCTGCGACTCGTCGCGCGGCAGAGATACGCTGTCGCTCGAGGAGATGTCGCTCACCGCCTAGTATTCCACTGGCACCGGATCAAGCGAGCGCCAGAGGTACCAGGTCGCGACCGAGCGCCAGGGCCGCCAGCCCTCCCCGAGGCGTTGCATGGTGCGCAACGACACCTTGCGTCCCTTGAAATACGAGACCCGGATCCCCTTCTGCAGCCCGAGGTCGTCCAGCGGAAAGACATCCGGCCTCAGCAGGTTGAACATCAGGAACATCTCCGCGGTCCAGCGCCCGATGCCGCGGACTTCCGTCAGCTCGGCGATGATCTCCTCGTCCGACATCTCGGGCCAGCGATGCACGTGGATCGCGCCGTCGGCGAAGTGCTGCGCCAGGTCGGCGATGTACTCGGTCTTGCGGTCGGACAGGCCGCACGCGCGCAGCTCCGGTCTCGGCTTTGCGAGCACCATCTCCGGTGTCACCGTACCGACGCACGCCACGAGCCGATCCCAAACACTCTGCGCGGCCTTCACCGAAATCTGCTGGCCGACGATCGCGCGAGCAAGCGTATGGAACGGGTCACCGCGGGGCGCGAGAAATACCCTGGGATGCTCGCGCATGATGCGCGCCATCGTCGGATCTTTTCTCGCCAGCGCGCGCTTCGCGCGGTCCCAGTAGTCAGGCTTCATGCACCGGCAGGTTGGTGAGCAGGTTCTGCGGCTTCATGCGCACGGCACCGTCCTCGGTCGCCGATAGCCCGAGGTAGACGCTGCGGCCGGCAATGTCGCTGCGCATGGCCGCGGGATCCTCGAATGTGAGCGCGAAGAGGGCGAGGATGCGCTGCATGCGTCCCTGGTCTACTGTACCGCCGGCCCAAAGCTCGTTCAGGATCGCGGTCGACTCGGCATCGAGGCCGATATGCCAGGCCCAGCGCACCTCGTCGACCTTGCGGATCGGTTTCACCTGCACCTTGAGGCCGAGAAAGTGCTTCACCCACGCCTCTATCACCTTCGCCAGCGCGTCGAGGGCGGGCCGCCCGAAGGTCAGGCGGATCACGGTGTCGTAGCGCGACTCGCGCTCCCAATAGAGCTCGGCGTTCGCCTTGTCGAGCACATCGAGGTCCACGTTCCCCAGGGTGCCTTCCGCCTCGACGATCAGCCGGCCGATGCTGCCGTAACGGTTGCCGGCGGCGTGCATCTCGACGGTCTCGAGGTCAGCCACCAGCGCATGGCCTTCCTGGATCGTCGCCTTCTGCTCGCGAAAGAAAAGCTCCGCCGCGCGCAGGCGCAGTGGATCGTCGCAGCCGTCCAGGATGTTGCGCAGGATGACATGCACCATCTGCTCGATGAAAAGCGGCGGCATGTCGACTGCCGCCTTGAAGAGGCCCCTGTAGCAGGCCTCCACCGTTTCCGCCTGCACCAGGCGATCGCGGAAGCGCAGCACGACCCGATAGTTGTCTCGTGCGTCCGCATCTTCCACGGCGTCGATCTCGCGCTGCGTGACGCCGCGTCGCGGGTCCGCCATCAGTGCCGCATGCAGCGCCTGCTCGCCGGGCCCCGACTCCTCGATCGGATGCACTTCCGGCCGCAGGTAATACGCGCGCAGGTAATCGTCCGTGACGCGCAGGCGTCCGGAGGAATCGCGCTCTAGGAGATGAAAGCCGGAATTACGCCAGAAATCAGGCAGAGGCCAGAACCAGTCGCGAGTGTGACGCGACGTGCTGCTTCAGGAACTCCATCTGGTCCGCCAGGATGCGGCGATTGGTGAGGATCAGGTACTCGGCCTTGTTCGGGATGTAAGGCGCGTAGAGGAGCTCCACGCCGCACTCCTGCGGCAGGCGGTTCCTTTTGTGCCCGTTGCAGTGCCGGCAGGCCGTGACGACGTTCATCCACGTATCGCGGCCGCCGCGCGAAAGCGGCGTGATGTGGTCGCGGGTGAGGCGGAAGTAGTTGAACTCGCCGCCGCAGTAGGCGCACATGTGGCAGTCGCGGCGGAAGAGTTCGCGGTTATTGAGCGGCGGGACCTGGTTGAAGCCCTTGGCGGCGAGCGCCTTGCCCTTCACCGCGATGATCGAGTGCGCCGTGATGCTCGAGCGCTCGCCGGTCAGGCGGGAAATGCCGCCGTAGTAGGTGAAGGTCATGTCGCCGAGCGTCCAGGCGACGAGATTCTTCGCGTAATAGAAGCATGCCTGCTGCCAGCTGATCCAGCGATGGGGGACGCCATGCGCGTCCAGCGAAAGAATGAGCGGGCTATCCATTGGCAAGAATCGTGCTTCGCGATTCTGCCAAGCAAGCCGAGGGTTGGCAATCCCCGCTAAAAAACAACGAGGTGCGGATTGAACCTTAGGCGAACTTCTAGGAGGTCTTCTCGACGGCCTGTTTGAAGCCCTGGCCAGCCGCGAAGGCGGGCAGCGTCTTCGCGTGGATCTTGATCTCCTTGCCGTTGATCGGGCTGCGCCCGGCGCGCGCCTTGCGCTTGCGCGGCAGGAAAGTACCAAAGCCGACCACGGTGACGCGCTTTCCCCTGGCGACATTCTCGACGATCGCGTCGAAGACGGCGTTCACCGCTTCGCCTGCTGCTGCCCTGCTGAGATTCCCCGCCTTGGCCGCGACCTGCACGAGATCGGACTTCGTCACCACGTGTGGCATCTCTTCCCTCCCCGGCTTCGACTGCGTGGAGAATCGTATCCAAACGAAAATGGAAAGACAATGAACTTGCGCACGCGTTTCGGCAAAGCATCTATGATTACGCGCAGAGGAGGATTCACCGTGCAACTACCGCGCACGCTCGCTGCGCTTGCGCTCGTCTGCGCCGCGCTGGCCACGCCCGTTCACGCGCAGGTCACGCTCACCTACTCGAGCTGGGTTCCGCCAACACATCACCTGACGATCTGGCAGGCGAACTGGGCCGCCGAAGTCGAGAAGGCCACCGGGGGCCGCGTCAAGTTCCAAGGCCTGCCGAAGGCGCCGGCCGCACCGCCGGGAACATTTGATGCGGTGCGCGACGGCCTCGTCGATCTCTCGTACGTCACCGCCAGTTACACGCCGGCGCGCCACATCCTGCCGCTCATGGCGGAGCTGCCGGGCATGGCCGATACCGCGGAGGTGAACTCGGTCGCCTATTCGCGCGTGCACTGGAAACTCTTCCAGAAAGTCGGCGAATACAAGGGCGTGAAGCTCCTCGCGGTCTTTACGCACGGGCCGGGCCAGATGTTCACCAAGCGGCCGATCAACGGCATCAACGACGTCAAGGGCCTCAAGATCCGCACCGGCGGCGGCATCGCCGAAGCGGTCGCGAATGCGATCGGCGCCTCGGCGTTCGTCAAGCCGGCACCCGAGTCCTACGAGCTGCTGAATTCAGGCGTCGCCGACGGCGTGTTTTTCCCCTTCGAGTCCATCGCCTCGTTCAAGCTCGACACGGTGCTGCAGCAGGCGACGGTGTTCCCCGGCGGCATGTACAGCTCGGCGTTCGGCTTCTTCATGAACGAGGACAAGTGGAACCAGATCCCGAAGCAGGACCAGGCGATCATCGAGAAGCATTCGTACGAGTACGCCGCCCGCTCGAACGGCAAATCGTGGGACGCGGCCGACCAGAAGGGCATCGAGGCGCTGAAGAAGGCGAACGTCAAGATCGTGCAGGCTGACCCGGCGTTCGCTGGCGAAGTGCGGCGGCTCTCGGCGCCGATCATCGACGACTGGATCAAGAAGGCATCGGCAAAGGGCGTCGACGCTAAGGGCGCGCTGGAAGAATTCCGCGCCGAAATCCAGAAGCTCTCCGCCGAGCGCAAGTAAGACCCGGTGCGTCGCCCCCGCAAGCGGGGGTCTATTTTCCCAAAAAGTCTTGGGTTCCCGCCTGCGCGGGAACGACCATTCGCGGCTAGACTCCGCGCGTGAGCGAGCCCGAAGGAACGTGGGAAAGGCGGGTCGATGCCGTCCTCGGCATCGCCGCCTCCGCCCTGCTCCTCGCCATGATGCTGCTGACGTTCGTCGACGTCGTCGCGCGCTATCTCTTCAACCGGCCTATACGCGGCGCCTTCGAACTCACCGAGCTCACGCTCCTCGTCCTCATCTTCGCTGGCCTGCCGCTCGTCTCGCACGGCGATGAGCACGTCACCATGGATTTCATCGATCGCATGCTGCCGCCGCGCGCCGTGGCGGTGCTGATCCGCGCCGTTCACGCGATCGTCGCCGCGATCTTCTTTTTCCTCACCTGGCAGATGATCATCAAGGCGAACCGCATCGGGGGCTATGGCGATACCACCGACGTGCTACGCATCCCGGTCGGGCCATTCGTCTATTTCATGGCGGGGATGATCCTGCTCACGGCGCTGGTGCACGTCTTCAAGGTCTTCGTGCCCGGCAGCCGACGCAGCTCTCAGACGACCACCTGAGCGCATGACCGAAGCGCTGATCGGGCTCGCCGCCATGATGGTGCTCGCGTTCGTCCGCGTGCCGATCGCAATTTCCATGGGCATCGTCGGCATCGTCGGCTATGCCTACATGCGCGACTGGAGCTGGGGCAGCGCTTTCGCCACCGCGCAGACCAAGATCTACGAGACGGGGCGCAACTACACCCTGTCCGTGGTGCCGCTCTTCATCCTGATGGGCAACTTCGTCACCCGCGCCGGCATGTCGCAGGAGCTTTTCCGCACGGCGTACGCCTTCATCGGCCACCTGCGCGGCGGCCTCGCCATGGCGACCATCGTCGGCTGCGCGGGCTTCGGCGCCATCTGCGGCTCCTCGATCGCCACCGCCGCCACCTTCGCGAAGGTGGCCTATCCGTCGATGAAGCGCTTCGGCTACGCCGACTACCTCTCGACCGGCTCGATCGCCGCGGGCGGCACGCTCGGCATCCTGATCCCGCCCTCGACCATCATGGTGATCTACGGGATCATGACCGAGACCAATATCGGCAAGCTCTTCGCCGCGGGCGTGCTTCCTGGAATCCTCGCCACGGTGCTCCTCTGCCTCGCGGTGCAGTACGTCACCTGGCGCGACCCGAAAGCCGGCCCGCCGGGCGTGCGCACGAGCTGGAAAGAGCGCTGGTCCGCCATCGCCGGCCTGCAATGGTTCGCCACCGTGGGCGTGGCTATCTTTCTCGCCGTGCACCTGGGCTGGATTGCGAGCGACACCGCCGCGGTGATCGGCGCCTTCGTCGTCTTCGTCCTGTCGCTCCACTACAAGGGGGTGTCGAGCGTGATCGCCCTCTTCACGCTCGTCATGGGCGGCATCTACGGCGGCGTCTTCACCGCCGTGGAAGGCGCGGGGGTCGGTGTCTTCGGCGCGATGATCTTCGCCGTCGCGCGCCGCTCGCTCGGCTGGCGCGGGCTTTACGAGGCCTTGCTCGAGAGCGCTCGCACCACGTCCATGCTGTTCATGATCCTCATCGGCGCGCTGATGTTCGCGGAGTTCGTCAACATCACCAGCATGCCCGCCGACCTGCGCACCTTCGTCTCGCAGTTCGAGCTGCATCCGCTGATGGTCGTCGCCGCGATCATGGTGATCTACGTCATCCTCGGCACGGCAATGGAAGAGCTCTCCATGATTCTCCTCACGGTGCCGCTCTTCTTTCCGCTCATCGTGCACCTGGGACTCGACCCGGTCTGGTTCGGCATCCTGATCGTGGTGGTGGTGGAGATCGGCCTCATCAGCCCGCCGGTCGGCATGAACCTCTTCGTGCTGAACACGCTCCTACCGCAGGTGCCCACGCGCACCATCTTTCGCGGCGTGATGCCGTTCGTGATCGTCGACTGCGTGCGGCTTGCGATCCTCACCGCGTTCCCGATCATCTCGACATTGCTGCCGAGCTACATGAAATGAAGCAGGAATTCATCGAGCGAGTGAACCGCGAGATGGCGGCCGATTTCCCCGCCGCCGACCTGCCGCCGCGCGAGGCGCTGGCGGCCGCGTGCCGCATCCTCGCGCGCGAAGGCCACGAGTCCGGCCTCGCGGGGCAAGTCACCGCGCGCGCCGGAAAGGGTGAATGGTCGACGCTCGAGTTCGGCTTCGGCTTCGACGAAGCGACGCCCGAGCGCATGGTGCGCGTCGACGAGGATCTGCAGCCGCTCGCCGGCAAAAGGCCCAATCCCGGCGTGCGTTTCCACATCTGGATTTACCGCAGGCGCCCCGACGTCAACGCCATCATCCACACGCACGCGCCCTACGCCTCGGCGCTCGCCGCCACCGGCAAGCCGCTGCGCACCATCCATATGGATAGCGCGATGCTGCATGGCTGCGCGCACCTGCCGGGCTGGCCTGGCGTGCCGGTGGCCGACGACGAGGGCCGCATCATCAGCGGCGCGCTCGGCGACGCGAAATGCATCCTGCTTGCCAATCATGGCCTGCTCACCGCCGGAGCCTCGGTCGAGGAAGCGACCTATCTCGCCGTGTTTTTCGAGCGCGCGGCGCGCATGCAATTGCGCTCGATGGCGGCGGGCGGTTTCAAGGAAGTGGAGCCGGCGCTGGCCGAAGAGGCGCGCGCCTTCCTGCTGCAGCCCTCTATCGTTCGCGCGACCTTCGCCTACTGGCGCCGCCGTGTGTGACAGCGCCGCGGTAGGCTGAGCCGACCTGCGCGGCGTATTTCTCCAGCACGCCGGTCAGCTCGCGCTTCGGCTGCTTTCCCGTTCTTCGCTTCAACTCCATCTTCGGCACATCGAGCGTCAGCGCTCCACGATGGGCATCGATGACGATGCGATCGCCGGTGCGGACGAGACCGATCGGCCCGCCGGTCGCCGCTTCCGGCGATACGTAACCGACCATCATGCCGCGCGTCGCGCCGGAGAAGCGACCGTCGGTAAGGAGCGCCACCTTCTCGCCCATGCCCTGCCCGTAGATCAATGCCGTGATGCCGAGCATCTCCCGCATGCCGGGGCCGCCCTTCGGCCCCTCGTAGCGGATGACGAGCACATCGCCCGCCTTATAGGCACGGCGCTTCACCACCTCGGCGCACGCTTCCTCGGAATCGAACACGCGGGCTTTGCCTTCGAAGACGAGCGACCTGAGTCCGGCGACCTTGATGAGCGCGCCCTCGGGCGCGAGGTTGCCCTTGAGGACGACGATGCCGCCCGTCTTCATGATCGGCTCTCGGCGTACCACCTGCCCATCCGCACCCGCATGCGAGCGTAGTGCTGCTTCCAGGGTTTGACCGCTCAGCGTGAGGCACTCGCCGTGCAGATGAGGCAGGAGCGCCTTCAGCACCGTATAGACGCCGCCCGCGGCGTGCAGGTCCTTGGCGAGGAAGCGGCCGCCGGGCTTCAGATCTGCGATGAGCGGCGTGCGCTTCGCCACGCGGGCGAAGTCGTCGAGCGTAAAGCGGATGCCCGCCTCGTGCGCGATCGCGGGAATGTGCAGAGCTGCATTGGTAGAGCCGCCAGTGGCGGCAACTGCGGCGCACGCGTTCTCCAGACTCTTCTTGGTCACCAGCGCGCGCGGCAGCGGGCCGCGGCGCTCGAGCAGTTGCATCACTGTCGCGCCCGCGTGCCGGGCCAAATCGGATCGGTCGGATGAGACGGCGGGAAGCGTCGCCGAGCCCGGCAGCGCAAGGCCCAGCGTCTCGGCGACCATCGCCATCGTGCTGGCGGTGAACTGGCCGGGACAGGAGCCGAGCGTCGGCAGGCAGGCGCGCTCGAGCTCGCCGAGCTCGCGCTCGTTCATGTCGCCGGCGAGCACGGCGCCGACGGCTTCATAGGTATCGAGCACGGTGACATCGCGCCCTTTCCACTGGCCCGGCAGCGCCGCGCCGCCATAGACGAAGACCGACGGCAGATTGAGGCGCACCATCGCCATCATCATCCCGGGCAGCGTCTTGTCGCAGCCGGCGAACGTGACGAGCGCGTCGTAGGCATGCCCGCGGCAGACTGCTTCGACGCCGTCGGCGATGATCTCGCGCGAGACCAGCGAATAGCGCATGCCGCCGTGGTTCATCGACATCGAATCCGCGACCGAGATGGAGGCGAAGTCGAACGGCACGCCCCCGGCGTCGCGCACGCCGGCAGCGGCATCGCGGGCGAACTGGCCGAGCAACGCGTTGCAAGGCGTGACGCGGCCGTCGGTCGATGCGACGCCGACGAACGGCTTCTCGAGATCCGCGTCCGACAGGCCGAGGCTCCTCAGGAACGCGCGGTGCGGCGCGCGATCGAGGCCTTCAACGGTGATGCGCGAGCGCAGTTTCTTCGTATTCACGCACGATCTCTTCGATGGAAGCGCTGTGCGGCAAGCCGAGATCGGCGGCGCGCCTCGAAAGCGTCGCCTTCGGTACCGCGTCCATCAGCTCCTGCAGCGCGGGATTCGGCTCGAAGCGCACCTTGCCCTTCGCCCTTCCCTTTACCGCGTCCCACATCTGCTGCGCGCTCACACCGATGCCGGTGAGGAGCACCGTGCGACGCGCGCCCAGCCGATCGCCCGGTAGTTCCAGCATCTTTTGAAAAGCGCTGACGACCCGCCCGATCGAGATGCATGCCATGCGAGTGCGCGGCTCTACCGGACAGACATAGTCGCGACCGGCGAGCGCCTCGCGGACGATCGCGCTCGTCCAGCCCGACACCGCCGTGTTGGCGCTGCCGGGACGCACGATCACCGCCGGCAGGCGCAGCGCTCGCCCGTCGATGAAGCCGCGCCGGGTGTAATCGTCGATCAGGATCTCGGCAATCAGCTTTTGCGCGCCATACGAGATGCGCGGCGACGCCGGCGTCTCATCGGTGACGGGATCGGGCAGCACGTTTGGAAACTGAGCGCCATACACGGCGATCGACGATGCGAAGACGAATTTCGGGCAATGCCCGGCGAGCCTGCACGCTTCCAGGAGATCGCGCGTTGCATCGAGGTTTATTTTCGTGCCGAGCTCGAAGTTCTGCTCGGCGCCGCCCGAGACGAGCGAGGCAAGATGGAATACCGCGTCGATTTCCGCTGTGATGAGCGCGCGCGCGAACTGCGGATAAGCGATGTTGCCGACGACGGCACTGGGAAATGGCATCGCCGTCTGGTCCGTGGCGATCACATTCTCCGGGCCAAGCGCACGCACCCATGCGGAACCGATATAGCCCGCAGCTCCGGTGACGAGTATTCTCATGGCCGCAGCTATTCTATAAACAGGAGGATGGAGTGATTCGCGCTTTGCTTCTGTCGTTGACGCTGGTGAGTGCCCAAGTATGGGCGCAGGCGTATCCCGCGCATACCGTAAAAGTGGTCGTGCCCTACGGCGTCGGCGGCCCCGCCGACATCTATGGCCGGTTCATCGCGACCAAGCTGCAGGAAGCGCTCGGCCATCCGTTCGTGGTTGAGGATCGTCCGGGCGGCGGCTCCATCGTCGGCACGGACGTGGTGGCGAAGTCACCACCCGACGGCTACACGTTGCTCGTCATGTCGAACACGCACACGGTGAACGAGACGCTGATCCCCAAGAAGCCATTCGACCTGATGCGCGACTTCGCGCCGATCACCGGCATCAACTCCTCCGACCTCCTGATGGTGATCAACCCGGAGGTGCCGGCAAAGAACCTGAAGGAATTCATCGCGCTCGCGAAAGCGAAGCCTGGCGTCCTGAACTACGCGTCCTCGGGCCCCGGCACGCCGTATCACATGGCGGGCGAGCTCTTCAAATACATGGCGGGTGTCGACATCGTGCATGTGCCGCACAAGGGCTCCGACCAGGCGCGCACGGCCGTGCTCGGCGGACAGGTGCAGATGATGTTCGACGCGATCACGACGATGGCGGGTCAGGCGCGCGCGGGCAAGGTTCGCGCACTCGGCACGACGGGCAAGGCGCGCTCCGCGGTGATGCCCGAGGTGCCGACGATCTCGGAGGCCGGCGTTCCCGGCTACGAAGCCACGATCTGGCTCGGTCTCATGGCGCCCGCGGGCACGCCGCGGCCGGTGCTCGAGAAGCTGAACGCCGAAGTGAACAAGATCATCAACGCGCCCGACGTGAAGGAGACGTGGGGCAAGCAGGGCGCGGTGCCGATAGGCATGCCGGTCGACGAGTTCGGAAGATTCCTGCGCGAGGACATCGAGAAGTGGTCGAAGCTCGTCAAGGCCACCGGGATGAAGGTGGACTAAGATGGCGGCCTGGGGAGGAACATCATGGGCAAGAGCGCCGCAAGCCGATCCGAAGATCGCCGCACCGGCGGCCGCCACGTCTCAGACTACGACGCCAGGGCCGCGCAATCCACGCCCTCGCGCAACCAGTTCTTCAGCCCCGTCATGGGCACAACATCGAGGGCGAGGGCCTCGCGCTTCCCAAGGGCGTGGTGGAAGAAATGCCGATAAACCCCGCGGCCGCACCGCCCGCTGCGCCGGAATCGAGTCCTACTCCGAAGTGATGTTCGCGGCGCGCGCGATGCGCGTGTAGAGCGCGACGTCGCGCGCGATCAGGCGGTCGAAATCCTGCGGCGTGGTGGGGCGCGGCTCGATGCCGATCGGCGCCCATCGCGTTTTCGTGTCCGAGTCGGAGAGGATGCGGCCGATCTCGGCGCTCAGGCGGGTCACCACGCCGCGCGGCATGCCCGCCGGCCCGAGGATGCCGAACCACAGCTCCTGCTCATAGCCCGGCACGCCGGCCTCGTCGATCGTCGGCACCTCAGGCAGGAGCGCATCGCGGCTCTTCGACGAAACGCCGAGCCCGACGAGCTTGCCATCGCGCACCAGGTTCACCGCGTTCGCGATCGGCGCCATGAAGAACTGCACGCGGCCCGCCACCGTCTCGCCGAGCGCATCCGGGATGCCCTTGAACGGCACGTGTACGACATCGATCGCCGCCATCGCCTTGAAGACTTCGGCCGCGAAGTGCGTACCGCTGCCGATGCCGGCTGAGGAAAAATTGATCGTCCCAGGCCGCGCCTTTGCGGCTGCAACCAGATATTTCACCGAGCGCACGCCGAGCGATGGCGCCACCACGAGCACGTACTTGGACGTTGCGCTTTGCGTGACGCCCGCCAGGTCTTTCAGCGTGTCGTACGAGAGCTTCGGATAGATCGCGGCCGCAGCGGCGTGCGCCGACGATACGGAAAGCAGCGTGTAGCCATCGGTCGGCGAGCGTGCAACGATGCCCGCGGCCACCGTGCCGCCCGCGCCGGGGCGGTTCTCGACGATCACCGGCTGCTTGAAGGCCTCCCCAAGGCGCTGCGCGATGTGGCGCGCCGTGATGTCGGGTCCGCCGCCCGGCGTGAAACCGACCACGATGCGCAGCGGTCTACTAGGGTAATCGCGCAGTTCGTCACCCTGGGCGTAGGCGAAGCCCGAAAGGAGCAGCGCCATGGCAACCAGCACCGTCTTACTCATCCTTTTCCTTCTGCTGGTGGTCGCGGGCATCGGCGGCATGTTCCTATTCGGCTGGAAACGCCGCAAGGACCCCGTGCCGAAGGTCGCGCCGCTGCCGCCGGACGACGACGACTGGAACTAAACCCCTTAGGGCGCCGGCGTCGCGACCGGCTTGCCCTTCTCCACTACATAGGTCGCAAGCACCTTCGCCGGCCCGGTGCCGACGTTTTTGCCGTCGTGCACGACGCCCGCCGGGACGTAAAACACATCGCCCGCCTTGAGCGTGCGCGGCGGTTGGCCCGTGATCTGGAGCTCGAGCGTGCCTTCAAGCACGTAACCGAGCTCTTCTCCGGGATGCGTGTGCTTGCCCGCTACTCCGCCCGGAACGAATTCCGCGACCACCTGCACGGCGTGCCGGTTGGTCGTGCTGACATCCTGATCCTGCATCATCTTGCGCGTGAAGCCCGGCTGCTGCGCATATAAGGTCGCTGCAAGGCCGCCGATGGCGACCACCAGTAACAGACGTTTCATCGAAAACTCCCCTTTTATGTAGAAACGGCCTCGACCAGCTTCATCATCGTCTGGTCGGCCCAGTACTCCGGATCCTCGTCGATCTTCTTGTCGCCGCGCGCGCGGATCGCGGGATCGATCTTCTTGCGGTCGCAGAAGCCGTGCCAGAACTGCTTCACTTCGTCGGCGGTCATGTCGTCGGCGCGCCGCGCCGGTGGCTTGCTCGTCATGGCTAACCCCAGATGATCCAGGAACCGACCGCGAACCCGATCACGAGGATCGGGACGAAGTTGCGGATCGTGGCGAGGCGGCGCTTTTCGGTCACGTCGAACTCGGGGGCCTTGTTGTATTTCTTGGCGCGCTCGTTCACCTGCTTGTTGAGCGCCATGTACTCAAAAATGAGAAGAGCGACGCCTATGCCGAGACCGACGAGGGCGCCTTGGAGTGCCGGATGCATGACGGCGACTCTAGCATGGGTAAAGCAGCACTGCGTCGCGCTCGGCTCGCCAGGCCGCCTCGTCCGGCGCCGCCAAAGCCTCGAGGTCACCGATGCTGGCCGCGGGATCATCGACCCATTCGCGAAGCTGCGGCCCGCCGTTGATGAGATCGATGGCGAGGCGACCGCGCTCGTATTCGTATTCGAAATCGCGCCAGAGCGGATACTGCGGCCGCAATAACCGCAGTGCCTTGAACGCCGCGGCCATGAGGCGCCACGGCTGGAACGTCTCGTGGCCGTAGAGCGGCGCCTCGGCGTGGAGCTGCAAGCCCGCGCAAAGCTTTCCGACATGCTTGTGAAAGGTCGGCTCGAACCAGCATTCGCGCAGCCCGCAACCTTGCATCCACTGCGGAGCAAGCGAGCGCATGCGCTGCACCAGCTCGCGCGCCGGCAGCTCCGGCGCACCGAGGAGCTCGAGGGGCCGCGTGGTGCCACGACCTTCGGAAAGCGTCGTGCCCTCGAGCATCACCGTCCCTGGATAGCACCGCGCCATTGCGACGGTCGGCGCATTCGGGCTCGGATTCACCCACACGCGCTCGCCGAGCGGCCAGCCGAGTGGCGGCAAGGCGTCCATTGGCACGATCTCCAATTCCACATCGAGGCGCAGCGTCTGCTTGAACCAGCGCGCGAGCTCGCCCATCGTCAGGCCATGGCGCATCGGCAGCGCACCCGCACCGACGAAGCTTTCCCATCCGGCGCGTAGCCGCATTCCCTCGACCAGCCGCCCGGCGGGATTCGGCCGGTCGAGCACCCAGACTGCCTTGCGATGCTTTGCGGCGGCCTCGAGCACGTAGCGCAGCGTGGTGATGAACGTGTAGACACGGCAGCCGAGGTCCTGCAGATCGACGAGCAGTACGTCGAAGCTCTGCATCATCCGATCGCTCGGCCGGCGCACGGTGCCGTAGAGGCTGAACACCGGGACGCCGTGGACCGGATCGTTGAAGTCGGGCGACTCGACCATGTTGTCCTGCTTGTCGCCGCGCAGTCCGTGCTGGGGACCGAACGCGGCGCTCAGCTCGATCTCCGGCAGGCGTGCCAGCGCATCGAGCGAATGCTCGAGACTGCGCGTGACCGAGGCCGGATGCGCGAGCAACGCGATGCGCTTGCCCTCGAGCGGCCGGCGCAGCGCCGCGTCGTCGATCAGCCGGTCGATGCCGAACTTCATGCGAGCTCCAGCGCAAGGGCGTCGGCATGGTGGAAGTCCGGCTTGCCGGGCGCGTGCCGCAATGCCCAATACGACAACACGCCGCTCTCTTCTTCGACCACCACGGATAGCGCGAGCGCCAGCGATGCCCGGGGATAAGTCGGGGAGATCCGGGCGAGATCGAGGAGCGCGGAGAGCTCGAGCTGCTTCTCGTCCGAGCGAACCGCGATCTGCGGATTCATGCTTTCGTCCGCGAGCGGACCGCCGTCGCGATATTTCGTAAAGGCATACGCTGCCCACTCGCCCGACGGCGAGAAATTGAATTCCCGATAGGCGTTGGCGCCTTTTTCGCGCAGGAAGACCTCGCAGCAAGTGTGGCGCCAGAGCTTCCAGCCGATGCGGGCCGGTCCAGGCGCCGGAATACGCAACGCGCGGATATCGCCCCGCACGATGTAGCCGAGCGCAAGCTTCCCTTCCGCAGTGCGGCTCGCTTGCGCAGTGACGGCCTGTACTGCGCGGCTCGGGGTGTCGGGATGGCGGAGAAGCTCGGGCACTCTAGAGAACGATTTCGCGTGCGGCGCCGCGCACATCCATCTCGAATTCGAGCCCGACGACCGGAGGACCCGCGAGGTGCCAGGAAACACCGCCTGCCGCCGCGCCGCACGCCGCGATCTCCGGGCCGATGAGCGCGCCGATGTCGTGCACGGTGTAGGCCTGAGTGCTGATCGCGTCCTGCCACGAGAAACCGGGCGCTTTCAGCCGCGCGGCCATCAGCTCGACGACGAAGCGCACTTTCTCCCGCAGGCCATCCGGCGAGGTATCACCGTAGCGCACCGTGCGCGACGCGTAATTCTCGACGCCGCCCCGCGCTTCGGCGCCACCCGCCACGATGAAGCTGCCGCGGCGAGCCCGCGACGGCACGGTGTAGGAGAACGCATAGAGGACCGGCTCGCGCGGCTTGTCGTATTGCGGGCATACGTTCGTACGCGCCACCGGGTTGACGTCGTTCTTGAAGATGCCCCAGCGGGTGAGCGTCTTCACGTACTCGCGATTGAAGTCGTCGAAGCCCTGCTCGCTGAAGGGTTCGGGCGAACGAAGCTCGCACGCCGCGAACGCAGTCGAGGGCCGGCCGAGGCTGGCAAGGTGCGACTCGACGGCGGCGAGGCCTGCCGCGAGCGGCAACGGCCGCGCCAGCCGTGCGCGCTCGATCTCGAATCCGGATTCGGCGGCCACGCCGCTCGAAAACTGGAACCCGGCCTTGATGTAGCGGTGACCGCCGTCCTTGAAACTGAGGACGTCCATCCAGCGATTATCGCGTGGCGGCGGCCAACTCCTCGATCTTTTGCGAAGCCCGCGCCAGCACGGCGATGAACTCGCGCGCGGCGCGCGCGCGCCCGAGCGCGTTCAGGTGTCCGCCATCGTCCGTGTAGTCGGGCGCCATGGCCGGCGCGGTGACGCCCTCCCAGAAGACAGTCACCAATTTGCCGTCCGGCGCCGTGGACTCGATCCGGGCGATGTCGAAGATCGGCTCGCCGCCGGCGTAGGTGGCGCGGAGCAGCCGGTTGTACTGGTCGCGACGCGCATTTTCCACCGTGCCGTAGGGCGCGCGGTCGAGCAAGCGCTTCGCCCAGGCCCTGGGGCCGGTCTGCACCGTGGTGAGCGGCAGCGTCGCATGTACGAAGACCGTCCGCGGATTTCGCGCGCGCAGCTCGTTCAGCGCGATGCGATAACGATCGAAGAGCGCGGCAGCGTCGGTGTCGGCATCGATATCGACGTAGCAGAATTTAACGAGTGCCACGTCATAGCGCGAGCCGCTGCCGAGCGATTTCTTTAAGCTCTCCAGCTTGCGCAGCGGATCGCCGTTCTCGGGGACGAACTCCTCCTTGATGAAGACCGGCACGCCGGCGGCGCGCGAAAGCTCCTTCACGCCTTGCAGGATATTCGCGCCGACCGACTGGTGGCCGAAATAGATGCGCTCGTGCGACAGCCGCTGCAGGTCGGCGCGCAGCGCGGCGTCGGCAGCGTGCACGACTGTGCTCGAGACCAAAAGGGCGGCCATCAGCGCAAGGCGCGGCATCCGCGGTGATCATAAGCAAGCGCCTTGCACGCCATGCTCGCGCCCGCCTCCGCCGTTCGAACTATGTATAGTCTGGCGCATCAAGATGGGCCACGCCTTCCATCGCGATCCATCGCAGAATTACCCGGTCGCAGTAGCGGGCGACGGCGTCTATGTCTACGACCGCGAAGGCCGGCGCTATCTCGATGCGTCCGGCGGCGCGGCGGTGAGCTGCCTGGGGCACTCCGACCGCGCAGTGATCGAGGCGATCACGCGCCAGCTGGAAGCGCTGCCCTATGCGCACACGTCCTTCTTCACCAACGAGCCGATGGAAGCGCTGGCCGATGCGTTGATCGCAGCCGCGCCGAAGCCGCTCGACCGCGTCTACTTCACTTCGGGCGGATCAGAGGCGATGGAAGCCGCGCTCAAGCTCGCGCGGCAGTATTTCGTCGAGAAGGGCGAGCCGCAGCGCGCGCGCCTCATCGGTCGCCGGCAGTCCTATCACGGCAATACGCTCGGCGCGCTCGCCGTCGGCGGCAACTTCTGGCGGCGCAGGCAATTCGAGCCGCTTCTCATCGGCGCGACCCACGTTTCGCCGTGCTATCCGTACCGCGATCGGCGCGAAGGCGAGTCCGACGCTGCCTATGTCGAGCGCCTGGGCTCGGAGCTCGAGCAAGAGATCGAGCGCCTGGGCGGCGACAAGGTGATCGCTTTCGTCGCCGAGACAGTCGCTGGCGCGACGCTCGGCTGCGTGCCGCCGGTGGCGGGCTACTTCAAGCGCGTACGCGAGATCTGCGACCGGCACGGCATCCTGCTCATCCTCGACGAGGTGATGTGCGGCATGGGCCGCTGCGGAACGATGTGGGCCTTCGAGCGCGAAGGGGTCGTGCCGGACATCGCGACGATTGCCAAGGGGCTCGGCGCCGGATATCAGCCGATCGGCGCGATGATCGTGGCGCGGCCGATCTACGAAACCATCACCCGCGGCAGCGGATTCTTCCAGCACGGCTACACCTACCTCGGACACGCGGCCGCTTGTGCCGGTGCTCTGGCAGTGCAGCAAAGGCTGCGCGAGGGTGGCGTCCTCGCCCAGGTCACGCCTATGGGGCAATGCCTCGAAAACGAGCTGCGCCGCACCTTGGGAGAGCATCCCCACGTGGGCGACATCCGCGGGCGCGGCCTCTTCTGGGCGCTCGAACTCGTCGCTGATCGGAAAGCGAAAAGCCCGTTCGATCCCGGCCTCCAGATGCACGCGCGGATAAAGCAAGAAGCGCTGAAGGCAGGGCTCCTGTGCTACCCGATGGGCGGCACGATCGATGGGGAACGCGGCGACCATGTGCTGCTCGCCCCGCCCTTCGTCATCGAGCCGTCACAGATTGAGGAACTTGTGCACAAGCTCGAGACGGCGATCCAAAGCGCACTAATTAATACCTGAGCCGCGGGCTTCGCAGTACGCTGGGTCTCGTCCATGAGAACCCACACCACGCTGATCATCAACCCGAAGGGCGGGTCGGGCAAGACCACGGTCGCGACCAACCTGGCGAGCTATTTCGCCGCGCAGGTGCCGACAGCGCTGATGGACTATGACGCGCAGGGCTCGAGCCTCAACTGGCTCAAGCAGCGGCCAATGCACATGCCGCGCATCCACGGCGCGAACGCCGCGCCGGCTAAGCCGGGCCGCCTGCGCAGCATGGACATGCGCGTGCCGGAAGAGACGCGCCAGCTCGTGATCGACGCCCCTGCCGGGGCTTCCGGACTGCTGCTGCAGGAGATGCTGTCGCGCACCAACTGCATCCTGATTCCGGTGGCGCCGTCCTCGATCGACATCCATGCGACGGCGAACTTCATCCGCGATCTTCTCCTCGCCGGACGCATCCGCGCGCAGAACATCCGCCTCGGCGTCGTCGCGAACCGCGTGCGCAAGGCCGTGCCGGTCTATCAGCCGCTCGAGCGCTTTCTGAATTCGCTCAATCTCCCGCTCCTCACCCGCCTTTCCGACTCGGAAGCGTTCGTAGCCGCGGCCGAGACCGGCGTCGGCGTGTTCGAGATGGAATTCGTCGCCTCGGCGGCCGAGCGGCAGCAGTTCACGCCGATCGTGGAGTGGCTCGAGACACCGAAGCTGATCGTCGATCCGAAAGCGCCTTCGCTCCTGCCGTTTCACCCGACCATCTCGGTGCCGGGCCGCGTCGGGCTGCGCGTCGTAACCAAGAGCATTCCGGCCGCCTAACGCTCATCTGCGCGTCCCAAAGGCGGGACCACGCTTGCATTTTCTGTCGCGCGCCCGCATTATCGCCGCGTAATCAAAGAGAAGAGGGAACTACCCTCCAAACGGCATGAAGACGACGCTGGTGCTCAACCCGAAGGGCGGCGCAGGCAAGACCACCGTCGCGATCAACCTGGCGAGCTATTTCGCCTCCGCCGGCATCCCCGCCACGCTGATGGACTACGACCCGCAGGGATCCAGCCTCAACTGGCTGCGCCTGCGGCCGCTGGATGCGCCGAAGATCCATGGCGCGAATGCCGCGCCGGGCAAGTTCGGCCAGCTCCGCAGCTTCGAGAGGTACGTACCGCCGGAGACGCGACACCTGATCATCGATCCGCCCGCCGGCGCCTCCGGCGTGCTGTTGCACGAGCTCCTCGATCGCTCGAGCTCGGTCCTCGTCCCGATCGTGCCGTCGGTGATCGATCTGCACGCCACCGGGAACTTCCTGCGCGAAATCCTCGCCATGGGCCGCATGCGCACCGGCAACATCCGCCTCGCGGTCGTCGCGAACAAGGTACGCCGCTCGATGCCGGCGTATCCGCCGCTGCAGCAGCTCCTGGACTCCCTGGGACTCAAGCTGCTCGGCCGGTTGATCGATTCCGACTTCTACATGAAGGCGGCGGAGAGCGGCGCCGGCATCTTTGAGATGAGCGTCGTGGCGAGCGCCGAGTGCAAGCAGTTCATGCCGATCGCGGAGTGGGTGTGCGAAGAACCCGGTCTCGCCGAGGCGCGCGCCGCCGCTTAGTGCCAGACCTCGCGCGCCACCTCGACGATCCGTTCCAGCTTCCGCCACTGCTCGTCTTCCTTCAGCTTGTTGCCGTGATGGGTGCTCGCGAAGCCGCACTGCGGTGAAAGGCAAAGGCTCTCGAGCGGCACGATCTTCGCGGCTTCATCGATACGGCGCTTGAGGCTCTCCTTGCTCTCCAACGTGCCGGATTTCGTGGTGACGAGACCGAGCACGACTCTCTTTCCTTTCGGCAGCAAGCGCAGCGGCTCGAAACCGCCGGCGCGTTCGCTGTCGTACTCCATGAAGAAGCCGTCGACGCCGGCGGAGAACATCGCCTCGACCACCGCATCCTGGTAGCCGCCGGCGGCGAACCCGGTGCTGCGGAAATTGCCGCGGCAGGTATGCATCGTGACGCCGAGGTCGGCCGGCCAGTCTTCGAGCGCCATGTTGATGGCGTCTGCGTAGGTACGCGGCAGGTCCTTCGGGTCATCGCCGTTCTTTTGGAAGTTCTCGCGCACTTTGTCGTCGCACAAGTAGGAGAAACCGACGTCGTAGAGATGGCGGATCGCCGTGCGATACGCCGCGCCGAGATCCGCCCAGAATTCCTCGAGGTCGGGGTAGACGGTCCGCGAGATCGCATTGCGCCCGCCGCGGAAATGCGCCGAGCCGGGCGACGGCATGGTGAATTTCGGCATGCGCGTCGCCACCGACTTGAGATACTAGAAGTGGTCGACCATGATCGGCCGCGAGCAGGCGATCTTCCCGGCGACCGTCACCATCGGCGGCACGTCTTCGGCGTTGAACGTCATGCCGCTCACCCGGGTGAGCTCGACGCCGTCGAGCTGCTTCAGGAAATCGAGGTGCCAGAGGTCGCGGCGGAACTCGCCATCGGTCACCGCCTGCAGGCCGATCGCTTGTTGCTTCTTCACCGCCTGCGCGATCGAGCGGTCTTCGACCTTCTCGAGTTCCGCTGGAGGCATTCTTCCCGCCTTGGCCGCGGCACGCGCGTCGTGCAGCTCCTTGGGGCGCAGCCGGCTGCCGACCTGGTCGGCGTGAAACGGCGGTCGCGACATTCGCGTCGTCACCATGAAAACTAGTTGGTCTGGGCGAGACGCGCGTCGGCGAGCGCGAGGCGATCGACGACGTTATGCAGCAGCGCCCAGAGAAAGCGCAGCTGGCAGCGCGCCTGGAGCTGTTCGAGCGCCGGGCGCTCGAAAGTGGCGAGCAGAAGATCGCTCGCCGACTCGACGGTCGCCTGGCGGGTGAGCGAGCCGTTGCTGATGAAGCTCATCTCGCCGAAGAATTCGCCGGCGTGGATCACGTTCAGGAGGCGTCCGCGCTTCGTGACTTTCGCTTCGCCCTTGGCGAGGAAATACAGCCGGTCGCTCTCCTCGCCTTCGCCGATGATCACCTGGTTGGCGGGCGCGCGGCTCCACTGGCCGGCCTTGGCGAGCGCCCACAATTCGGGCTCGGTGAGCGAGGCGAGCATTTTCACTTTCTTGAGCGCTTCGTACTTCTCGCTGTCAGGCACCGACTGTTGCGAGGAGCGCAGCCGGCCGATGTTCGCGAGCTCGAGCGCGAACTCGGCCCAGCTCGCGTAACGGTCCCCCGGCTTCTTCGCGAGCGCCCTCATCACCACCGCGTCGAGCGCCTGCGGAAGGCCGGGCGTAAGCCGGCTCGGCAGCACGGCATCGTCCAGCACGATCTTCTTGAAGAGCGCCGGCAGCGTGCGCGCCGCGAAAGGCCGCAGCCCGGTGAGGAGCTCATAGAGCACGATGCCGAGGCAGAACATGTCGCTGTGGTGCGTGAGCGGGTTTTCCTCGACCTGCTCCGGCGACATGTACGAGGGCGTCCCCAGGCGCAGGGTCTGCGTGGTTTCGCCGTGCTGCAGATACGCGGCGCCGAAATCGCCGATCTTGATGTCGGTGCCTTCGCCCACCATGATGTTCGCGGGCTTGATGTCGCGATGCACGATGCCTCGCTTGAAGGCGTAGTCGAGCGCACCGCAGCACTTGAAGGCCACTTCCACGGCGCTGTCGACGGGCAGCAGGTTCTTTCCGCTCACGTACGGCGCGAGATTTCCTCCCGGCACGTACTCCATGACGATGTGGCCGGAATCGTCGGTCAGCACGGCGTCGTAGATGGCGACGATGTGCGGATGCTCGAGCTTGCCGGCGAGCGAAGCCTCGACCTGGAACTGCGGCCGGTAGACGCGCTGGAATTCCGGATGCTTGAAGTACTCCGGCTTGATCACCTTGAGCGCCACATCGCGGTCGGCGAAGGCGTCGCGCGCGAGATAAACCATCGCGGCGGCGCCCTTGCCGAGCGCCTTCACGATCTCGTATTTGCCGATGCGCTCGGGCAGCGGCCCGCGGGCAACGCTCGCGGGCTGCTCGACCTTCGGTTCGCTTATGACTTCTTGCTGGTCCATCCCCTCGCGGAGGCTAGCGAAGCGCGGCGCCGCGCGCTATAGGGACCTTCCCCTATTCGACTATATGTTGGCGCCCTGCCTGTAAGGGTTCGTTAACTAGGTCCTATTTTGCCGCGGCGGGGAACGCCGGCAGCTTGGCTATGTCGCGCGGATCGTGCTGGATGATGACCGTCGCCTTCAGGTTCTTCTCGACCTGCTTGATGCGCTCGATCGAAGCGATGGTCTGGGCGCGGTCGTAGTTGAAGCCGGGCACGCCATCGCTGACGTAGTTCTCGTGGAAGTGCACCGCGTCGCCGACCAGGATCACCGGGCCCTTGTCCTTCAGCCTGACGAGCAGGCTGCTGTGGCCAGGCGTGTGACCGGGCGTGCGCAGCACGGTCACGCTGCCGTCGCCGAACACGTCCTTGTCCGCGGTGAGCGGCTCCACCTTGCGTCCGGTGCCCATCCAGTCCTTGAAGCCGGCGACATTCGCGCCGCCCATGGGCGGCTGCGCGTTGATGCCGTCCCAGTCGCCCTTGCCGATGAGCAATGTTGCGTTCGCGAACGGTGCGAGCTGGCCGGTGTGGTCGGCGTGGAAATGGCTGATGCCGACGTACTTCACCTGGTCGGGCTTGATGTTGAGCTGCCCGAGGAGGTCGGTGATCGGCTTGTTGTTCGCGTTGGGCGTCGAGCCCGGCGCATAGCCCGTGTCCCACACCATGACGTCGGCGCCGTGCTTGATCACGTAGCAGCTGAACGTGAAGGGCACCTTTTCATTGTGGTAGGCATAGCTGTCGCTGAAACGGCGCTGGTCGTTGAAACCGTCGCCGCAAGCGAGGCGCGTGAGCGTGACTTCAGCGGGCGCTTGCGCATGCGCCGCCGTTCCGAACGCCACCGCGGTGATGGCAAGTAGACGAATCGCTTTTTGCACGACTTCCCCCTCTAGGGTGAAGCCGCGGATGGTACCGTGAGAAATGGCGAACGGCTAAGCATGCCTTCGCTACCGGTGGAAGCGCGGGCAGTGAATCTTGATCCAGGGACTTTTCGCTTCTTCCGGGGAATATGGCCGTCCAAATGGATGTGCGGGCTGACCAGAAAACCGCCAACGCCTTTGGCGAATCGGTGACGGCGCTATGCTTTGGCCGCCGCTTGAGCGCTCCGAGTGCGGTCCAAAACCGTCATTGCCGTAGCGATCAATCCAGCTATGTCGTTCGCGCTGGCAGGAACTATCAAGGTATTCGACGTCTTCGCAAGCTGAGCGAAAGCCTCAACGTACTGCTGAGCTACCTTGAGGTTGGCGGCTTCCATGCCGCCTTTATCGCCGATCGCTTCACCCACGGCGCGCACCGCAGCGGCGTTGGCCTCGGCGATCACGCGAATCGCGGTCCCTTCGCCCTGGGCGCGGTTGATGGCGCCCTGTTTTTCCCCCTCCGACTTAAGAATGGCAGCCTGACGCTCGCCATCGGCGATATTGATCTGCTGCTGGCGCTCGCCCTCGGATTTCGCAATCAACGCGCGCTTCTCCCGCTCGGCAGTGATCTGCGCTTGCATGGCGCGCAGAATGGTTTCAGGCGGTGTCAGGCTCTTGATTTCGTAGCGCAGCACCTTGATGCCCCAGTTGCGCCCCGCCTCGTCGAGCTCGGCGACGATGTGGCGATTGATGTCCTCGCGCGATTCGAACGTCTTGTCGAGCTCCATCTTGCCGATCACGCTACGCAGCGTGGTCTGGGCGAGCTGGCTGATCGCCGCGATGTAGTTCGCCGAGCCATAGGACGCGAGGCGCGGATCCGTTACCTGGTAGTAAAGAATGCCGTCGACCGCGAGCTGGGTATTGTCTTTAGTAATGCAAGTCTGCTCGGGAACATCGAGCGGCACCTCCTTGAGCGAGTGCGTGTACGCAATTCGGTCGAGGAACGGGATTATGAGGTTGAGTCCCGGCTGCAGGACCTCGTGGAAGCGACCAAGCCGCTCAACAACGTATGCGAATTGCTGCGGAACGATCCGCACGCCCTCGATGACGAAAGCGATCACCACACCAAAGAACAAGATCCATCCGGCAAAAACCCGCATTCCTGGAATCGCGTAAGCCGCGACCGTGAGGATGGCGACGATGATCAACTTGCCGAACATAGATATCCCTCCCTTGGGAACGAGTGCAGCCGCCGCCGTAGCAGCGGCGCCGGCCAAGTCAGGCGGGCCGCTTTGCGGTGACTTTGAGTGTATTGCCATCCGTGCTCGCCACGTAAATCAGGCTGCCAGGCTCGAGGCCTTCCGTACCTTCGACCCGTGCGTCCCAGATCGCGCCGCGATAGCGCACACGCGCAAGGCGCGACGCCGGGTCGACCCAGTGCTCGAAGCTCGCGGGCATGCCGGCGTCGATGGGCGGCATCTGCCGAGCCCGGTTCTTTGCCCGGTAGGCGTGCACCGCGTAGCACCCCGCAGCGGCGACCACCGCCGCAACCACGATTTGCGGTCCAAAGTCGAGCCCCAAGTATGCCGCTGCCGCTGCACCGAACGCGGCAATTCCCAACATGAGGAGATAAAACGTCCCGGTCAAAAGCTCGCTGATCGCAAGCGCGAGACCGGCGATTAGCCAAGCCAGGGCGTAATCCACGCGGCTAATCTGGCACACGCCGCGACCGGCGGCAACTCGCACCTGCAAAGGGGTCGTGCTGCGTTCCATTGACCCCTTGAAGGAATTGGCGCGCCCGGCAGGATTTGAACCCACGACCCCCTGGTTCGTAGGACATCCCGCTACTCATCAAATCCGCGGAACCCGGCGCAGTCGCGACGGTCAACCTTTTTCGATGCACTGCGCGCCAATCCATGGAGACTCCGAGTGAGCGCGGCTTTGGGTTCCGCATCGTCCACTGCGGCACTGGACACGCTATGCATCAATACACTGCGTTTTCTCTCCGTGGACGCCGTGCAGAAGGCGAACAGCGGGCATCCTGGCCTGCCGCTGGGCGCTGCGGCCATGGCGTACGTGCTCTGGACGCGATTTCTGAAGCACCATCCGGCCAACCCGCGTTGGCCCGACCGCGATCGCTTCGTCCTTTCCGCCGGACACGGCTCGATGCTCCTGTACAGCCTGCTGCACCTGACCGGCTACGCGCTTTCCCTCGGGCAAATCGAGCAATTCCGCCAGTGGGAAAGTATCACTCCAGGACATCCGGAGCGCGGCGTGACTCCGGGCGTCGAGGTGACCACCGGGCCGCTCGGCCAGGGCTTTGGCAACGCGGTCGGCATGGCAATGGCGGAGGCACATCTTGCCGCGCGCTACAACCGGCCGGGGTTTTCGATCATCGATCACTACACGTATGCGCTCGTGAGCGACGGCGATCTGATGGAAGGCGTCGCCTCGGAAGCGGCCTCGCTCGCCGGTCACCTGCGCCTGGGCAAATTGATTTGCCTCTACGACAACAATCACGTCACGCTCTCCGCGGGCACCTCTATCACGTTCACGGAGGATCGGGCGCGGCGCTTCGACGCTTATGGCTGGCACACGCAGTCGGTCGAGGACGGCAACGACTTCGCGGCCATCGAGCAGGCGCTGCGCGCCGCGCGCGATGAAGCCGCCCGCCCGTCGCTGATCCTCGTACGCACGCACCTCGGCTACGGCTCGCCGCATAAGCAGGACACGTTCGAAGCGCACGGCTCGCCGCTGGGCGCGGAAGAGGTGCGCGCGACGAAGGAGAATCTGGGCTGGCCAGTGCAGCCCCCGTTCTACATTCCGGAGCAGGCGCTCCAGCATTTTCGCCTGGCCGTCGAACGCGGCGCGCGCGCCGAAGCCGAATGGAACGCCCGATTTGCCGCGTATACGAAGGCGTTTCCGGAGCCCGCGCGCGAATTGCAGCAGGCGATGCGCGCTGAATTGCCCGCCGGCTGGAATGCGGACATTCCCGTCTTCCCGGCAGATGCGAAGGGCATGGCCGCCCGCATCGCCGGCGGCAAGGTAATGAACGCGATTGCGCATCGGCTTCCTGCATTGATCGGCGGCTCGGCGGACCTGGATCCTTCGACGCACACCGCGCTGCTGGGGATGGGCGATTTCGAGCCTTCCCGCTACGGCGGCCGCAACCTGCACTTCGGCGTGCGCGAGCATGGCATGGGCGCCATCCTGAACGGCCTCGCCGCGCACGGCGGGAGCATTCCCTTCGGCGCGACATTCCTGGTGTTCTCCGATTACATGCGCCCGTCGATCCGGCTCGCCGCGCTCATGGGATTGCAGGTGATCTACGTCTTTACCCACGACAGCATCGCCCTGGGCGAGGACGGCTCAACCCATCAGCCGGTCGAGCACCTGGCCGCGCTGCGCGCGATTCCGCGCCTGGTCGTCATTCGCCCCGCGGATGCCAACGAGACTGCCGCGGCATGGCGCGTCGCCCTGGAAACCCGCGGCCGGCCGGTGGCTCTCGTACTGTCGCGGCAGAATCTGCCCACCCTCGACCGCGGTGCATTGGCCCCAGCAGAGGGCCTGAGAAGGGGCGCCTACGTGCTGGCCGACGCGGCCAACGGCGAGCCGAACGTGATCCTCATCGCGACCGGCTCCGAAGTCGCCTTGATGGTCGCGGCGCGGCAGAGGCTCCTCGAGAAACAAATCCAGGCGCGTATCGTCTCGATGCCGAGCTGGGAGCTGTTCGACGTCCAGCCGCAGGAATACCGGGACAGCGTTCTGCCGCCGAGGATGACTGCAAGGCTGGCCGTCGAGGCCGGCACGTCGCAGGGCTGGCATCGCTACACCGGCGAGCGCGGCGATGTGCTTGCCGTGGATCGCTTCGGCGCCTCGGCGCCTGGCGAAGTGCTGATGCGCGAATACGGATTCACCGCCGAGAACGTGTGCGCCCGCGTGCTCGCCTTGCTAGGCCGCGACTAGCACGTCCACGCCCGCCGCAGGCGTGATCGCGCTCGCAGGGATCGGTGCCCCGGCACGCCATTGCCCCAACGCCTCGCGCTTGGACGCCCCGCTCACCATGAAGAGCACTTCGCGCGCCTCGCTCAGCCGCGCCGCGCTTAACGACACGCGCTCGCGCGGAGGCTTCGGCGCATCGAGCACCGCAAGCGCGGCTGGGGAGCCGGGCGCCTCGCCCCACTCGTGCCCGGGAAAGAGGCTCGCGGTATGACCGTCCTCGCCGAGGCCCAGTAGCACGAGGTCGAACGCCGCGACGGATTGCAGGCTTGCGCCATACGCTCGGGCGGCCGCCGACGCGCCGAGCTCGGCGGGAATCGGATGGCGCTGGGACGAGGGAATGGCGACATGATCGAGCCACGCCTCCTCGGCCATGCGCGAATTGCGCGCCGGATCGTCGCGGGGAACGCAGCGCTCGTCGCCGAAGTAGATGTGCCACGCCGCCCAGTCGGCGCGAACGTCGCGCAGCCGCTGATACGCCGCACGGGGCGTATTTCCGCCGGCGAGCACGATGAGAAACTGCCCGCGTGCGCGAATCGCATTACTGGCCGCCGCCAGGATGCGCTGCAGCGCGGCCGCCGCGAGCGCGGCGCCGTCCGGCACGTGCCAGCGGATGCGCTGGGTCACTGGATCAGGCTCGATCAGAGGACCCCGGCCGGTCCCGGACCGCCCGCGGGATAGGAGTGCAACCGGCGACGCTTGCGCAGGAGCGGCGTGTACAGGCGCCAGGACGCCTCGGCCTCATCGGCGTGAACGAACAACGTCTGGTCGCCGCGCACGACCTCCAGGAGCAGGGTTTCATAGCCGGTCGAGCGCGATCTGCCGAATGCCTCGGCATAGCGAAACGTCATGTGCCGGGTCTGCAGCGTGAAACGCTCGCCGGGGGCCTTGACCTCGAAGGAAAGATCGAAGCCCTCTTCCGGCTGCAGCGTCATCACCAGCACGTTGGTCTGCGCCGTGCACCCATCGAGCGCACGGAACAGCGCGATCGGCGGACGGCGGAAGGTGATCGTGATCTCGGTCGCCTGCCGGTCCAGGCGCTTGCCGGTGCGCAGGTAGAACGGCACGCCCTGCCAGCGCCAGTTGTCGATCTCGAGGCGCAGCCCGACGAAGGTCTCGGTGCGCGAGCGCTTCGCGACGCCGGGTTCCTGGCGGTATCCCCGCAGCTTCCCGCCCTTCTTCCTTCCGGGGCCGTACTGGCCGAACACGACGGCATCGGCGCGGATCGGCGCCGCGGCGCGCAGTACCTTGACCTTCTCGAACCGGATGCCGTCGGCCTCGAAGACGGCGGGGACTTCCATCGCGGTCAGGGTGAGCAGCTGGGTGAGGTGGTTCTGCACCATGTCGCGCAGCGCGCCGGTCTGCTCGTAGTAGCCCGCGCGCTGCTCGACGCCCAGCTCCTCGGCCACGCTGATCTGCACGCTCTCGATGTGATCGCGGTTCCACGCCGACTCGAACATCGCGTTGCCGAAGCGGAACGCGAGCAGGTTCTGCACCGTTTCCTTGCCGAGGTAATGGTCGATGCGGTACACCTGCGGCTCGTCGAAATACCGATGCACGAGCGCGTTCAACCGACGCGCCGAGGCGAGGTCGTGGCCGAACGGCTTCTCGATCACCAGCCGCGTCCAGCCCTTGCTTCGATTGAGCCCCGCTTCCCCCAGCGCCTGGATGGTGCCAGGAAAGGCCGCCGGCGGCAGCGCCAGATACAGAACGCGATCGCCCCGCAGTCCGCGCCGGCGTTCGATTCCTGCGATGCGGGCAGCGAGCCGCTCATAGTCCTGCGCGCCCCCGTCGCCGATCCCGTGGTAGTCGATGCAGGCGTTGCACCAGCGTCGGGTCTTTTGTCCGGCCTTCGTCAACGCCGCAAGCGCCTGCCTTCGGAAGCGCTCATCAGTCAGCCTCTGGTCCCGGCCGACACCCAGAATATGGCAGCGCCCGGGCAACAACGCATCGCTCGTCAATTGGTGCAGCGCCGGCAGCAGCTTGCGTCGCATGAGATCGCCGGTCGCGCCGAAAATGACGAACAGGCACGGATCGGTGCTGGATTTGCGCACGCGCTAGCTCGTGACTTCCGCGTCATTCACGGCGGCCGCCGGGCACGAGCGCGAGACCGGGGAAGCGTCCTGCAATTGCGCATCGACCGCCAGCGAATAGTCCGCACCTTGCCAGCGGTCGTCGCCCGGCCAGTAGAGCGTAAAGACCACGGCACCGGCAGCCGGTAGGCGGGCGGTATCGAGGTCGGCAAAGTGGATGCCGAAACCGCTGGTCCACCGCGCCGGAATGCCGGGCGATCCCGGCGCAGGCTTTTCCAGGGGCATGGGTCCTTATCGCAACGTCGAGTTCGTGGGGCGGCGCAGGATGAATCGCTCCATTGCTTTTGCAAAACCTTCAGCGTCGTAGGAGTCGGTCACAAAATCGGCGGCGGCCTGCACGTCCGGCCCTGCGTTGCCCATGGCGATGCTCACGCCGCTCTTGCGAAACATGAGGACGTCGTTCGGCATGTCTCCGATGGTCGCAATCTGCGCCGGAGGGACCGAAAACGATCGAGACAGGGTGCCGACGACGGTGCCTTTGTTGGCGTCAGGATGGGTGACATCGAGGTAGTAAGGCTGCGAGCGGGCTGCAGAGACGGCAGCGCCCAGCGTGCGCTGGACCTCCTTCTCGCAGCGCGCGACCAGATCGTGATTCTCGCTCACGCCGACGATCTTGGCCGCACTGCCGAGCGATTGCCCGAAGTCGGCGACGACGGTGGGCGCAAACTTGACGGTCCATTGTTCGCGGGCGACATGGGGCGCCCTGGGATCACGGACAAGCCAGTCCTGGCCGCTATAGACCCAGACATCCATGCCATGGGCAAGAATGACTTCCACGGCGCGCTTCGCCACATCCGTCTCAAGCACGTGCTGCTCCATGATCGTCATGTCGGGCCTCACGAAAATTCCGCCGTTGAAACCCGCGAGCGGCGTCTCGAGCATCAATGGCTCGATCAGCATCGCCATGCCGCGCGGCGGGCGGCCGCTCGTGATGGCGAAGGCGATCTTGGCGGCGTGCAGCGCTGCCACGGCGGCCCGGGCGCGCGCGGTCAGCACCTTGTCCGAGGTGACGAGTGTGCCATCGACATCCGCAATGATCAGGGAGATGTTCGATGCGTCGCTATCGCGCTCAGCCACGCACCTTCCTCGGAGCCGCGCCCTTGCGTGAACGGCGATAGCGCCGGATGAGCGCGTTGGTCGAGCTGTCGTGCTGCAGTGTCGGCTCCTCGGCGCTCTCCAGCTCGGCCGCGGTTTTCTGCGCCAGCACCTTGCCCAGCTCGACACCCCACTGGTCGAACGAATCGATGTTCCAGATCGCGCCCTGCGTGAACACGCTGTGCTCATAGAGCGCGACCAGGGCGCCGAGCGTCTCGGGCGTCAGGCGCTCGGCGAGGATCGTGTTGCTCGGGCGATTGCCCTCGAACACGCGGTGCGGCGCGAGCGCGGGCGGCGTGCCCTCGGCTTCGACTTCGCTTTGCGTCTTGCCGAAGGCGAGCGCCTCGCTCTGCGCGAACAGGTTCGACATCAGGAGATCGTGATGCCTGCCGAGCGGATTCAGCGCCTGGCAGAAACCGATGAAATCGCAAGCAATCAGCCGCGTTCCCTGGTGGATGAGCTGGTAGAACGAATGCTGGCCGTTGGTGCCGGGCTCGCCCCAGTAGATCGGCCCGGTCTGGTGCTCGAGCCGCGCGCCGCCGAGCGAGACGTGCTTGCCGTTGCTCTCCATGGTCAGCTGCTGGAGATAGGCCGGAAAGCGCTTGAGATATTGCTCGTAGGGCAGCACCGCGACCGTCTGCGCACCGAGAAAATTGCTGTTCCAGACCGCAAGCAGCCCCATCAGCACCGGCAGGTTCTGCTCGAACGGCGCGCTGCGGAAATGCCGGTCCATCGCGTGAAAGCCCGCCAGCATGGCGCGGAAGTTCTCCGCTCCGATAGCGAGCATGGTCGAAAGCCCCACCGCCGAGTCCATCGAGTAGCGGCCGCCGACCCAGTCCCAGAAGCCGAACATGTTGGCGGTGTCGATGCCGAACTTCGCCACGCCGTCGGCGTTGGTCGACACCGCGACGAAGTGCCGGCGCACCGCGCGCTCGTCGCCGAGCGTGCGCAGGCTCCAGGCGCGCGCGGCATGGGCATTGGTCAGCGTCTCGAGCGTGGTGAAGGTCTTCGAGCACACGATGAACAGCGTCTCCGCGGCATCGAGATCGCACGTGGCCTCCGCGAAGTCCGTGCCGTCGACGTTGGACACGAAGCGGAAATTCATGTCGCGCTGGCTGTAGTGACGCAGCGCCTCGTAGGCCATCACCGGGCCGAGGTCGGAGCCGCCGATGCCGATGTTGACGACGTTGCGGATGCGCTTGCCGGTATGGCCCAGCCAGTCGCCACTTCGCACCTGCTGCGAGAATGCGGCCATGCGGTCCAGAACCGCGTGCACTTCAGGCACGACGTCGACGCCGTCGACGACGATCTTTTCGCCTTTGGGCTCGCGCAAAGCAGTGTGCAGAACGGCGCGCTGCTCGGTCGCGTTGATCTTCTCGCCGCGGAACATGGCCTCGATGCGCGCACGCAGGCCGCGCTCCTCGGCAAGGCGCAAGAGCAGGCGCGACGTCTCGTCGTCGATGCGATTCTTCGAGTAGTCGAGATAAAGGCCGGCAGCTTCCACTGCAAAGCGCTCGCCGCGCGCCGGATCCGCGGCGAAGAGCCGGCGCAAGTGCGCAGCGCGGATCGTTTGGGCGTGCGCCTCGAGCTCTTGCCACGCGGGAAGCGCGCTCATGGGTGCGCGGCGCCCTCGAGCGTGGCGCTCTTCGAGGCGATGCGCTTCAGCAGATCCTGCCAAGACTTATCGAAGGCTTCGGCGCCCTCGCGCTGGAGCTGAGCGGCGAGCGCCGCGTTGTCGACGCCCGCACGCGCGAACAGCGCGAGCACTTCTTCAGCGTCGCCGCCATCGATCGGCATCGTGCCTCTCAGCGCACCGTGCTCGGCGAAGCCGAGCAGCGTTTTCTCGGGAATGGTGTCGATCGTATTCGGCGCTGCGAGCGCTTCGATATACATCGTGTCCGGCGCCGCCGGATCCTTGGTGCCGGTGCTCGCCCAGAGCAAGCGCTGCTCCCAGGCGCCTGCGGCGGCGAGCCTCCGCCATCGCGGCGAAGCCAGCAGCTCCACATAAGCCTTGTACGCGCGGCGGGCAATGGCGATTCCGAGGCGATTGCTCAGCGCCGGTGGCGCCTTGTCTCTCACCGAAACGTCCCAGCGGCTGACGAAGATCGACGCCACGGAGCTGACCTGCGGCTCGAGTCCCGACGCGATGCGTCGCTCGATGCCGCGCAGGTATGCCTCAGCCGCCGCAAGATACTGCTCGCGCGAGAAGAGCAGCGTCACGTTGATCGGCACGCCGGCGAAGATCGACTCCTCGATCGCTGGCACGCCTTCGGGCGTGCCCGGAATCTTGATGAACAGATTGGGCCGCTTCGCCCGCCGGTAAAGCTCCGCCGCAGCCTTGATGCTGCCGGCCGTGTCGTGCGCGAGCAGCGGCGAGAGCTCGAGCGACACCCAGCCGTCGAGCCCGCCGGTGGCGTCGTGGACCGGGCGAAAGAGATCGGCTGCCTGGGTCAGGTCCTCGAGGGCAAGCTCGAAGAACAGCGCTTCGCCGGATTTGCCTTCGGCCGTCTTGCGGCGAATGGCGGCATCGTAGGAGCCTCCCTCCCCGATCGCCTTGTCGAAGATCGTTGGGTTGGAGGTGAGCCCGGTCACCGAAAACTCGTTGATATAGCGAAGCAGCGTGCCGCTCGTCAGCAGCCCCCGCGTGATGTTGTCGAGCCAGAGTCTCTGGCCGAGCTCATGCAATTTTCGGGTCGTTTTCATGTTGCCTTCCGAGAAAAATGGTTGACTCGCAGCGCGCGAGCTCGCCGATGGCTTCGATGGCGAGGTCGGCCGGCGGATAGGCGGCGAGGATTTCGGGGTCGAGCGCGTAATGTCCCTGGCGCGCAAACACCGTGGTCAGCCGTTCGCCCCAGGATTTCTTCATCGCGGCGAGGATGCCCCGCTTGTCGTCCACCATGACGTAATGACGCGCGGGGTAGAGCCGCTCGATCTGATGCAGCATCTGCTCCTTGTGAATGTAGATCAGCACCCGGCCTTCGACGGCGTCCCACAGCCCCGAGCGCTGGACCTTGCGGGGCTGGAATACCACGTCACCGTCCGATAGCACCACCGTCGGCCCGAAGGAGCGCAGGTGCGCGAGCGCCGCGAGCGCGCCCGGGTAGAGGCGCTCGGCAAACGGATAGTCGACCAGGTACGCCGACATCAGCAGCAGCCGCGGATCGTTCATGGCGCCCAGCCGGTAGCGCTGCAGCGCGCCCAGGTAATCGGTGTAGCCAAGCTCCTCGCGCAAGGCCTCGAAGATTGCCCAGTACCGGTCGCGGTTGCTCGCGCCGAACTCGCGCTCGAGGTGCGCGCGCAGGTCGGCTTGCACGCGATCGTTGTCGAGCAGCGTGTTGTCGCAATCGAGCAGGAATACGACCTCATCGGCCGCTTTCATGCCGTCCTTTCCTCGAGCGGCTCTGCTGCCACAGGCGAAACCCCCCGAGAAACGCGTTGCCGGTGTCGCCGCGAGCGGTATGCGGCGGCAGCCGCTTCAGGTGCGCGACGTTGCCTCCGCCCAGCACGATGTAATCGGGCAGCAGCGCCTTGCCAAAGCCGTGCACGACCGCCTTCACCATGGCGCGCCATTTTTTGTTTCCCAGCCGCTTACGCCCCTGCTGGCCCAGATAGTCTTCGTAGTTGCACCGGTTCGAGTAGTGCAGGTGTCCCAGCTCCATCGCCGCGATCGCGCCGTCGACGATGAGCGCCGATCCGAGCCCGGTGCCGAGGCCGAGAAAGAGCATCTTCCCGCCCTCGTAGCCGCCGAGGGCCTGCATCGCCGCATCGTTGATGATCCTGACCGGGCGCCCGAATGCCGCCTGGAAGTCGAAGCCGACCCAGCCGCGGCCCAGGTTGTGGGGTTCGCGCGCCGGCGCGCCGCGACGGACCACGCCGGGATAGCCCATCGACACCACATCGAAGCGCCAGCCCCTGGTGGTCTTCAGAACACCCTTCACCATCTGGTCCGGGGTCATTTTCGGCCCGGATTCGAACTCGACGTGTTTTTTGCGTCCGGTCGCGAGGCACTTGACGTGAGAGCCGCCCACGTCGAGCACGAGAATGTTCGTACGCTTGCTCAAGCTACTTTTTTTCGTCGTGCCCGCCGAACTGCTTGCGCATCGCGGAGAGGAGCCGGTCGGCATAGCCCGCTTCGCCCCGCGATGCGAAGCGCCCGAAGAGCGCCGCGCTGATCACGGGCGCCGGTACGCCCTCCTCGACGGCGGCCGCGAGCGTCCAGCGGCCTTCTCCCGAATCCGAAACCCGGCCGCCGTACTCCTTCAATCCCGGATCGTCGAGCAGCGCTCGAGCGGTCAGATCGAGGAGCCACGAGCCGATCACGCTGCCGCGGCGCCAGAGCTCCGCAATCTCGGCGACGTCGAGCTCGTACTGGTAATACTCGGGGTGGCGCAGCGGCGTGGTCTCGGCATCCGTGTCGCGCGCGCGCGCGCCGGCGTCGGCATGGCGCAGGATATTGAGCCCTTCGGCATAGGCCGCCATCAGTCCGTATTCGATGCCGTTGTGGACCATCTTCACGAAGTGCCCGGCGCCCTGCGCGCCGCAGTGCAGGTAGCCCTGCTCGGCGGTGCTGTCGCGCTTGCCGCGGCCGGGCGTGGGCGCGGCTGCGCCGGCGCCGGGAGCAAGCGTGGCAAAGATCGGCGCCAGATGCCGGACGATCTCTTTCTCGCCGCCGATCATCAGGCAATAACCGCGCTCGCGGCCGGCGACGCCGCCGCTCGTGCCCACGTCGACGTAATGGATTGCTCGCGCCTTCAGCTCGGCACCGCGTCGAATGTCGTCGCGGTAGTAGGAGTTGCCGCCATCGATGACGATGTCGCCGCGCTCGAGAAGCGGAGCCAGCTCGGCCAGTTCATCATCGACCAGGGCTGCCGGCACCATCAACCAGACCGCACGCGGCTTGGCTAGGCGCGCAACCAAGTCCTTGGGGGATCGCGCCCCGATGACGCCTTGCTGCAGGAGATTCTCGATCGCCGCTGCATGCACGTCGTAGACCACGCATTCGTGGCCTCCGCTAGCCAGGCGCCGCACCATATTGGCACCCATACGCCCTAATCCGATCATGCCGAGCTGCATCCCGGAACTCCTGGTCTGACTTATTGGAGCGCGCTTGCGGCAATGAGTTCGCACAGCGAGCAATGTGTGCGACAAGGGACGGACCGCTTAAGCAAGCGTGTGGTGACCTGGTGCGTGCGTTGGAAGGCGTGGATTAGCCGCGCAGGACCGCGTTGGCTTTATTCCGGCTACGCGCCCAGAAATGAAAACGGGCTGCATTGACGTGCTCCCCTGAAATAGTACGGTGCTGAGGTAGAGTCCGCCAACCTGAAGGGACCCCTATAAAGCCTAGGAACAACCTATACATCTGCGTAGTGACTTCGCCCTCTAGCCGGGTACACTGTTGTTCTGCAGTCCCATCAAATCGCGTTCTTCAAAGGGGAGGAAACGATGAAGATTCAATCGCTGCTTTTTGCAGCCCTCGTTGGCACGGGGGTGTTCTGCTCCACTTCTTTTGCTGCTGACAACGACAAAAAAGTTAGCAAGGCTCAGGATGTAGTAGACCGGATCCGGCAACCAGATCCTCCTCAAGTTAGCACCGGTACAAGCAATGCGGCGGATATAGCGCGAAGAGAAAACGAACGAGAGAGACAACGTCAAGCGGAAGAGTCACGGAAAAGGAAATTGGATAAGGCCAACGTCCCAGCTCCGAGCCGTTAGCGAAAGTCTCCGACACGAAGGCCTCTGGCGTTTTATGACAGTTGTCCTATCCCATCGTCTTGGATTTGTTGCGATCCTTTCGGTGATTTTCGTGCCCATCTTGGCCCACGCCGAGGTTACGCTCGTATGTGAAGGCGATACGAGTTACCCCTGGCAGCGGGCTTGGGTCATGGATATAGACGAAGCAAATGGCACCGTGCACCTGCGCCGACCGTACGGTGTTCGCTACCGAATAATGGATGTCACATGCTCTTTATCCTGAGGTGCTAATGGACGTTCAGAGAGGGATTGCTTCGGCTTGGCTTTTAATTTCCGTTCTCGGCTACGCACTTTCTGCGCAGGCTGAACCGGTGAGCTTGTACTGTCAGAACGAGCATCCAGCTAACAACATGCGTATAGAGGTAGATTATTCCACCAGCCGAATAGCGTGGGGCCACCCGAGCATGCCGTCAGAGCTTGCCACCACGGCCCGGATTAATGAATACGAAATTACCTGGAATGGAGTTGGCTCTGCTCGCGGTATTGGATACCGCATTGACCGAATAAATGGCGAATTCCGAGCTTGCGACAAGGATGGATGTTGGCCGAATTCGCTATGCACAAAAGCCGATACGGTCAAACCGAAGTTCTGAGTGGCTAGTGTGACAACGCCTTGCTTGGTCCCTCCTAACCTACGCGTGAAAGCAGTCTGGGCCGAGCTTGCGTGCTGCAGCACCTATATTGTCGATTCGTGGCTACCGCTCTACCTCGACAAGGCTTAGACCACTGACGAGCTTCGCGGTCAGCGCGTCAATGGCTCCTTGTTTGGCGTCGCTGTCGTTCATCACAGCAGGCTCACTTATTTCGTATCACCGCCTTCAAGCTCTTAAGCTCTGCCTCGGGAACCAACTTGTCATCCTTGGCAGACCTCAGAGCTAGCTCAATAAATTCCTTGCTCGTCGGTGTGTAGTTCTGTCCCTCGACAACGATGGGATATGTGTGGAGCAGCTTGCCGTTCTTATCGAAAATATCTGCGAGTTTCTTTGGCATCGCTATTCGCCAATCTGCTGCGTTAGTTTGATCGCTAGACCTGTTGCCATGCGATGCCCCCTTAGGCCGTCATAACCGCTGCGTAGGTCCCACGATCAGCCCCCAAAACTAGAAGTGGCGTGAACGTTGTGGGCTGCGGGGTTTTCGCGTACACGACATGCGCCATACCGTGGGGATGCGTTTGCGTGAGGCTGGGGTCCCAGAAGCGACGCGCGCTGATATCTTGTGGCACAGCCGCCAAGGGATGACAGCCCACTACTCGGTGGCGCAGGTTCTAGAGCTTCGTGCAGCGGTGGAGCTGATTACGGATGAGAAGTACGCCAACAACGTATCGCTGGCCACTATCATCCAGAAAAGCCGAGTCCCTTCCGAAGAGAAAACGGCCTGACGTGGTTCCCCACGGCAAGCCGTTGAGCTACGGACTAAAGTAAGTGGCGCGCCCGGCAGGATTTGAACCCACGACCCCCTGGTTCGTAGCCAGGTACTCTATCCAACTGAGCTACGGGCGCGAAGCGGGGCATTATACAGTCGATGCCGAGCCGAATTGCGGTCGCGCGCCTGTGGCACGAGGGGAATTCGTTCACGCCGGTGCCGACGCGCCTCGCGGATTTCCGCCAGCGCGAATGGTGCAGCGGCGCCGCCGCCGAAACGTTCTATAAAGGCACGCGCACCGAGCTTGGCGCCGCGGTCGAATATTTCGCACGTCACAGTGATCTGACCCCGATCTATCTGCGCTGCGCAGCAGCCGGGCCAGGCGGCGCCGTGGAAGAGTCGGACCTGCGGCAGATCATCGGCGACATCGTCGACGGCATACGAATAGCGGACGCCGACGCGCTGTACCTTTCACTGCATGGCGCGCTGATTGGATCGCAGACGCTGCTCGCCGACCTCGCGCTGCTGAAGGAGGCGCGCAAGGCACTCGGCGCCAAGCCGCTCGCGGTGAGCTTCGACCTCCACGCCAATCTGGATCCCCGGATCGCAGAGTTCGTCGACGTCGCCGTCGGCTACAAGACTCATCCGCACGTCGATATGTACGAGACCGGATGGAAGGCACTCGAGCTGCTGCATCGCACGCTGCAGGGCGAGATCAAGCCGGTCGTCGCGATCGCCAAGGCGGGAGCCCTCCTGCCGAGCTTCAACATGCGCACGATGGATGGGCCGATGGCCGAGATCGAAGCGCTGGCCGCGGACGCCGCTACCGGAAAAATCCTCGATGTGACGCCATTCGGTGGTTTTGCGTATGGCGACTCGCCCGCAGCGGGCGCGGCGGTCAGCGTCACCGCCGATGGCGAGCGCGCCGAGTCGCTGGCGAAGGAAATCGCGAGGGAGATGTACGCACGCCGCGAGCGCTTTGCGGTGAGCCTGCCGTCGCCGGAAAAGGCATTGCGCAGCCTGCGCTACGGACAGAAGCCGGCCGCGCTGCTCGAGCCGTCGGACAACCCGCTCTCGGGCGGCGTCGGCGACAGCACCGGGTTGCTGCGCGCGGTGCTGCAGCACGGTGCAGGCTTTCGTACGGTGTTCGCATTCTTCTGGGATGCCGAGCTGGCGGCGCGCTGCGAACCGCGCAAGCACATGCGCGTGGTGCTCGGCGGCCGCTTGTCGCCGGCCTGGGGACCGGCGGTGCCGCTCGAGGTGGAGGTCGAGCGCGTGACCGACGGCTGGTTTCGCAACGCGGGGCCGATGGAGCGCGGCCTCGACGTCAATCTTGGGCGTACGGCGGTCCTGCTGGCGGGAAATCTGCGCGTGATCGTCACCACCGCGTGCCTGGCCCCGAATGATCCGCAGTACTTCCGCTTGCACGGCATCGACCTCGCCCGGACGGATCTCGTCTGCGCCAAGGCGAAGAATCATTTCCGCGCCGCGTTCGGCGCGGTGTTCGATCCGATCGTCGAGGTCGACACGCCGGGACCGGCGCCCGCCGAGCTCGCGAGCCTACCGTTCCGTCACAGCTCCTTGCCGATCACGCGGTCGAGCGAATAGGGCCCGCCGCCGCGCAGCGCGACGGCGAGCGGCTCGACCCGAGCGTAGAACCCTCCGAGCTGCGGAAAGAGCAGCCGTGGCGCGGTTTTTTCCATGTCTGCCTCGCGCAAAAAGCGGCCCGTGCGGGAATGTGCCAGAATCGCGCGCGTTTCGCCTATAAGAAGAGGAAACAAAGTGGCAATGGATCTGCGGCACACCGTAGATCGGATTCAGAATCTCGTCTCGGCCGAAACCGGCCGGCGGCTCGGCTCGAGCGCCGAACAGGCGCTCTCGCAGCTCCTGGGCAACGCCGGGACCGCCAACCCGCAGCGCAAGGACGACTTCGTCGCGCGCGAGCTCACGATTCTCTTCGCCGACCTGCGCGGGTTCATGGCGATCTCGAACCGCTATCCGCCCGAGACGGTGCTCCAGGTGCTGAACCGCTGCCTCGTCACGATGATCGACGTGGTCTTCGCCCACGAAGGCACGATCGACAAGTTCATGGGCGACTCGATCATGGCGCACTTCAGCGAATCGTCCTCCGGCAAGGAGCCGGCGCAGCGCGCCGTGCTCTGCGCGCTCGGGCTGCAGCTCGCCATGGATGCGCTCAACGTCGAGCACCAGCGGAGCGGCCTGCCCGAGCTCTTTCTCGGCATCGGCATCAACACAGGCTCGGTCCTCGTCGGCACGCTCGGCTCGGAGCTCTACCAGACGCACACCGTGATCGGCGAGGAGGTGAACATCGCCGCGCGCATCGAAGCGCTCAGCCTGCGCGGCCAGGTCCTGCTGAGCGAGACCACCTACCAGCGCTGCAGCGCGCTCGCCAAGACCGGCGAGCCGTTCTCCGTTCACGTCAAGGGCAAGGCCGAGCCGATCATCGTGCGGGAGCTGCTCGAGATCCCGAGCCTGAACCGCGCCGTGCCGCGGCGCGACATCCGCAAGAGCCCGCGCGTGAACGTCGCGATCGGCTTTTCCTACCAAGTGGTTCACGCCGACGTCACCGTGCCGCAGGTCCACAAGGGCGTCATCCGGGTGCTCGGCTACCACGGCCTGCTCGCCGAGACGAAGGAGCCGCTGCACCTCTCCGAAGAGATGAAGATCCGCGTCGACCTGCCGCTCGTCAATCATCGCGCCTCCGACATCTACGGTCGCGTCAAGAAGTGCAGCCGGGCCGAGCAAGGCTTCCACTGCGGCATCGAGTTCACCGCGATCACGAGCAAGACGCGATCCAGCATCGAGCTCCTGGTTCAGCTCCTCATGCAGGTGATGGAGTCCGAGTAGCGTCCTCGTAGAATAAGGGCGAGGAGGAAGCACCCATGTTTGTCCTGGTGGTGAATATCCGCATCAAACCCGAGAACGTCGAGCGCTGGATGAAAATGGCGCTGGAGAACGCGCGCGAGGCGCGCAAGGAGCCCGGCTGCCGCCAGTTCGATGTGCTCGTGGATCCGAAAGACAAGACCAAAGTAATGCTCTACGAGATCTATAACGACGAGAAGGCGTTCGAAGCGCACCAGCAGACGCCGCACTTCAAGAACTATCTCGCCGAGGCCGTGCCGCTGCTCGCCTCGCGCGAACGCCAGGTGTTTACCCGCGCGTGAAGCTCGCGCTGGCGCTTTTCTTCTGCGCGGCGCAGGCGCTCGCGCAGAGCTACCCCGCGAAGCCCATCAAGGTGCTGGTCGGCGTGCCGCCCGGCGGCCCGACCGATGCGGTGCTGCGCGCGGTCTCGCCGGAGCTATCGGAGGCGCTCGGCCAGCCGATCGTGGTCGAGAACCGGCCCGGAGCGAGCGCGGTGATCGCCACCGACCTCGCCGCGAAGAGCGCGCCCGACGGCTACACGCTGACCTTCATCTACATCACGCACGTCACCAACCCGACGCTGATGAAGCAGCTGCCGTACGACTCGCTCGCCGATCTCCTGCCGGTGACGATGGTCGGCCGCCAGTCGATGGTGCTGCTCGCGCATCCCTCCTTTGCGCCGAACAGCGTGAAAGAGGTCATCGCGGCGGCGAAGGCCGCGCCGGGCAAGATCGACTACGGCGCGTCCGACCCGGGCAGCGCGCCGCATCTCGCCGCCGAGCTCTTCAAGATGATGAGCGGCACCGACCTCACGCCGATCTACTACAAGGGCACGGCGCCGGCGATGACCGACCTCCTCGCCGGCCATATCCCGCTGATGTTCGTCTCCAACATCAGCGCCTTGCCGCACGTGAAGTCCGGCCGGCTGAAAGCGCTGGGTGTGACGGGCGCGGGCCGCACCTCCCAGGCGCCCGACATTCCGACCATCGCCGAAAGCGGACTCGCCGGCTACGAGGTGTACGGCTGGTACGGCTTCGCCGCGCCGGCGCGCACGCCACGCCCGATCGTCCAGCGCATCTACGGCGAGGTCGCGAAGATCGCGCGGGATCCGAAGATGAAGGCGCGCCTCGCGGGCCAGGGGCTCGAGCTCGTCGGCAACACGCCGGAAGAGTTCGACGCTCTCATCCGCGCCGAGATGGCGAAGTGGGCCAAGGTGCTCAAGGCCGCGGGCGTCAAGCCCGGGTAGTTCTACGGCTTGCGGTACTTGAGGACGAATTCGTCCTTGGGAAACGGCGGATTTTCCTGGTCGCGCGGGTCGTTGGGGTGACGGAGGAACGCGCCTTCGCCGACGAGCTGAAAACCCGCCGCCTCGACTTCCTTGCGCAGGAATGGCTCCTCGATGCGATGCAGCGTGTTGTACTCCGACATGCCGGTTCCCGGCCGGCCGGAGTGGTCGGCGATCACGTAGAGCCCGCCGGGCTTGAGCGCGTTGAAGATGGCGCGGTTCATTGCCGCACGGTCGACGTTGGCAAAGTCGTGGTAATTGAACATCAGCGTCACCAGATCGAGCGCGCTCGATGCGGCTTCGGGCGGCGCCGGATTGTCGAATGGATGCACGACCGGCACGATGTTGGCGAGCGCGGGATTCTTCATGCGCTCGGCAAGGCGCTGCCGCGGGTCCGGCCGCGGCGTCTGGCCATAGACACGTCCTTTCGCGCCCACGGCACGCGCCAGCAGCTCGGTCGTGTAGCCGCCGGCGGCGCTGACGTCGAGCACGGTCCAGCCTTCGCGCACGCCGGTGAAGGCAAGCATCTCGGCCGGCTTGCGCCGCACGTCGTTCGTGCGATCGGCCGCACTGCGATCGGGACTCGCCACGATGTCGGCGATGCGCTGCGAGGAGATCGGCTGCGGCATGCTCGCGCAGCCGGCGAGAAGCGCGAAGAGGAAGGCGAGTCTCATGGCACCTATTAGAGCAGGAATGCTCCGACGCTTCCGCCGGCGGCGAGGATCCAGAGCGGGTTGATTTTCAGCGTCAGGAAAGCCGTGGCGCTCGCCGCGGCGATGGTCCACAGGCGCCAGTCCGGCGTCGACGGCGTGCACAGCACGAAGCCGCCCGAGAGCGTGAGGCCGACGACCAGCGGCGCGATGGCGCGCTGGATCGCGATGCGCCACGGCGATTCCTTGAATCGTTCCCACAGATCGGCGACCCACCAGGAGAGCACGGCGGCGGGGGCGCATACGGCGAGGAGCGCGACGATCGCACCCGGGAGTCCCGCCGCACGCCAGCCGATGAGGCTGCAGATGAGCACGTTCGGCCCGGGCGCCGCCTGGGCAATGGCGAAGAGCTGGATGAACTCGGCGGGCGTCGTCCAGGCTTTCACTTCGACCACGAGGCGCTGCATCTCCGGCATCACGGCCGGCATGCCGCCGAACGCGATCAGCGAGAGCACGCCGAAGGTCAGCGCGAGGTCGGCGAGGATCACAGCCAGCCGCGCCGCGCGAAGAAGATGCCGATCGCGGCCGATACCGGCAGCACGATCAGCATCGAGATACGCCCGACGCCCACGCTCAAGAAGCAAACGGCCACCAGCACCAGCGCGGCGGGCCGGTTGACGAGCGCGCGGCCGAGCTTGAGCGCCGTGCCCATGAACAGTCCTGCGCCGGTGGCGCCGACGCCGGTCACCACCGCGCGCACGACCGGATCCGAAGCCCACTCGAGGTACAGCACGCCGAGCGCCATCACCCAGATGAAGGGCAGCGCCATCAGGCCGAGGAAGGCGACGATCGAGCCGGCGACGCCGAACCAGCGCTTGCCGAGCACGATCGAGGCGTTGCCGATGTTCGGGCCGGGCAGGAATTGGCACAGGCCGATCGTCTCGGCGAAGTCCGCCTGCGTGAGCCAGCGGCGCTCCTCGACCATCGTGCGATGCGCCCAGGGCATGACGCCGCCGAAGGAGCGCGCGCCGATGGCGAGAAATCCGGTAAAGAGCTCCTTGAGATCCTTCGGCGGGGTGACGTCCATTTTTTGCCGGACAATACACCATATGCTCGCCACGCTCGCCGCGCTTTCGCTCTGCATCGCCGCGCACGCCGCGGAGGCGGAGCGCGATCGCATCCTCGCGCATGGTCCATGGCCGCCGAAGGCAACCTCCGCAAAGCCAGAAAGGATCGCGCTGGGTGAGCGGCTTTTCTTCGAGCCGAGGCTCTCCGGGACGGGCTCCGTGCTTTGCGCGACCTGTCATGTTCCCTATCGGGGTTTCCAGGACGGCCGCGCGCTCGGCTTCGGCCTGGAGCAGGTCGACCGCAATACGCCGACGCTTCTCAACGTCGCGCACTATCGTCGCTTCGGCTGGGACGGCGCTCGCGACAGCCTCGCAAAGCAAAGCATCCGGCCGCTCCTCGAGCCGCGCGAAATGCGCTCCTCGGCCGCGCACGTGGCGGCATTTGTCCGCAAAGCGCTCGCCGCCGACTATGCAAAGGCCTTTGGCATCCCGACCGACGACGAAACGGTGCTGGCCGATGTCGGCCGAGCGCTCGCCGCATACCAGGAGACGCTCGTCAGCGGCCGCACGCCGTTCGACGATTTTCGCGACGCGCTCGAGGCGGGCGACGCCAAGCGCATGGCCCGCTATCCCGAGGCGGCGCGGCGCGGCCTGCACGTCTTCATCGCTGAATGCAGCGCCTGCCATGCCGGACCGACGTTTTCCAGCGGCGCCATCGTCGACGGCGTCCGCGTGCCCGGCCTGCGCAACGCCGCAGCCACCGCGCCCTACATGCACGATGGGCACGTGGCCAGGCTCGAAGAGGCCATCAACCACACGGGCACCAAGCACGGCAAAGAACTGGTGGATTTCCTGCGTTCGCTTCAATGACGCGAGCCGTGGTCCGATAGGACCACGGCTCGCGTGAGCTACCGCCTTACGCCCGCGCCTGCGGCGCTCTTAGGATCGCCGCGCCATGTTGAAAAAACGCTGGATTGCGACTGTCGCCGCGCTGCTGATTTTCGCAGCGAGCCGGTTCGCCGTGGTGCAGCTCGCGATGGCGGCCGAGGGCGAGGTCAGCCTCGGCAGCGGCGTCAACTATTCGAGCGGCACCTACGGAAGCAATGCGGGTAGCTCGGCCTCCACGCACATCCTGACGATCCCTTTTACCGCGCGCTATGAGCGCGAAGCCTGGACGCTGCGCGCGACGCTGCCCTATTTGCGCATCACGGGCCCGGGCAATGTGATCCCGGGCTTCGGACCGATCGGGACCGTGTCCGCAGTCGGCAACTCGGTCGGCTTGCCGTTGCTGGGCGGTAGCAGCGCCTCGCAGACAAGTTCGAAAACCGTTTCCGGCTTGGGCGATGCGACAGTGGCCGCGACCTACACGTTCTATGCCGCGGAGAAGACGGCGGGGGTGGGATTGACCGGCCGGCTCAAGTTCGCAACCGGCGATGAGACACAAGCGCTCGGCACCGGCAGCACCGACAAGGGATTGCAGCTCGAAGGCTTCCGCCGATTCGAGCGCAACACATTGTTCGGCGTCGTCGGCTACACGTTTTTCGGCGACTCGCCGATCGCAGAGTTCCACAACGTGGCGAATTTCGGCCTGGGCGCGAGCCATCGCACCGACACGGACGACGTCTTCGGCGTGACGTTCGACGCGCGCCAGGCGGGCTCGCCCGCACCGGCCGCGCTACGCGAGCTTTCGGGTTTCTGGACCCATCCCCTCGATCGCAACTGGCGCGTGCAGCTTTACGCGCTGAAGGGCTTCGCGACCGGCAGTCCCGACTGGGGCGCCGGGCTCAACGCCGCCTACGCTTTCTGAAACCGCTCGCGTAGCGCGAAGAGCAGGGCGGCGGCGACGAGCGTGAGCGCCGCGCCCAAGAGCCAGGCGGCGTGCCATCCGGCCACCTTGCTGATGAGGCCGCTCACCACGAGCGCGCTTCCCATCGCGAGCGAGGCGACGAGCGTCCAGCCGCCCTGATAGGCGCCGCGGCGGCCGGCGGGTGCGAGCCGCGCGACGGCGGCGGGAACCGCGGAGCTGAAGATCACCTCGCCGAAGCTGTAGACGATGGTGCCGGTGAGGAACGCAGCCGCTGCGCCCGGGATGAGCGCAAAGGAAGCCAGTGCCGCCGCGATGATCGCTGCGGCCAGACCGAGGAAGCGGAACGGACCCTGCGCCTCGATGCGCGTGGCGACCGGCAGCGCGAGCACGGCGACGAGGATGCTGTTCGCGCCGAGCACCGCGCCGATATAGCCCTCGCGCAGGCCGACGTCGGCGCCGTAGAGCGGCGTCACCGTGACCAGCATGCCCATGCTGAGGGGGAAGACGAACGCGATGCCGGCGAAGAGCGCGAAGCGCGGGTCGAAGAACACCGAGACCGTGTCGCGCGCGAAATTCGACTCCCCCGCCGTCTTCTCGGCCGGCAGCGGACCGCGCAGCGCCAAGGCATAGAGCAGCGCGACGAGGATGTAGCCGGCGGCGCTGCCGATGGCGAGGAAGCCATAGCCCTGCTCCGCGACGTAGCCTGCCGGCACCACACCGAGCGTGTAGGCGACGCTCATCCCGGTGTAGTTGAGCGCAAGCACCGACTGGCGCCGATCGGGTGGCGCGAGGTCGAGGAGCAGCGCGCTCGCCACCGGCATGTTGACGGCGCCGGTAATGCCGAGCGTAAGGCTCCACAGCACGAGCGATGCCGGACCGTCGACCATGAGGAAGCACGGCAGGATGACCGCCGTCGAAAGCGCGGAGGCGAGCAGCAGCGCGCGGCGCCCAATGCGGTCGGACAGCGCGCCGAACATCGGCGCGAGGAGGCCGCGGGCGAGGCTTTCGAAAAGAAACCCGAGGCCGACCACCGCGACGTCGATGCCGACGTGATGGCTGTAATAGATGCCGAGAAATTGGACCAGGCTCATGCGCGCGGCGATCGCGAGGAAATTCGCGCTCACCACGACCGTGATGCGCCGGTCGAGGTCTAGAAGCCCCTGCACTTACGGGTCAAAAACCCCAATAGTCGAGTCCTTCCGGGAGCGGCTCGCCGAGGGTGAGCGAAGCGAGCTTGGCGTACTGGCCGTCGGAATAGAGGAGCGGCTTGCCCTTCTGCCCGATCAGGATCTGCTCGACCTGGCCGAGGAAGATCGTGTGGCTGCCGTGCACAAGCGTCTTCACGACGTGGCAATCGAACGAGACGAGCGAGTCGATCAGCACGGGCGACCCGGTGACCAGGCGCGTCCAGTTGCGCGTCTTGAAGCGCGCCTCGCCGCTCGAGCCGCCGCTGAACGTGGTCGAGAGCTCCCAGTCTTCCGCGCGCAGCACGTTCACGCAGAACACCTTCCCTTTCGACACGGCGCCGTGCGTGCCGGCGAGCTTGTTGATGCACGCGAGCACCGTCGGCGGCTCGGCCGTCGCCGAGCACACCGCGGTCGCCGTCATGCCGTAGCGATGCCCGGCGTGCATGCTGGTGATGATGTTCACTGCGCCCGCCAGCGTGCGCATGCCGATCTTGAACTGTCCGGCATCGACAGGTTTTTGTTCCATGCGAACATTCTATCCATGGACACCGACGGCTTTCTGCAGCAGGCCCTCATCTACCTTGGCGCCGGCATCATCGCCGTGCCGATCTTCACCCGGCTCGGCGCGGGCTCGGTGCTCGGCTATCTCGTCGCCGGCATCGCGATCGGCCCCTGGGGATTGCGCCTCATCGCCGCGCCGCAGACCGTGCTGCAATTCGCCGAGCTCGGCATCGTGCTGCTCCTCTTCCTCGTCGGCCTCGAGCTCAACGTCGCGCGCGTCTGGTCGCTGCGCCGCGCGATCTTCGGGCTCGGCACCGTGCAGCTCGTCGTCACCACGGCCGCCGTCGCCGGCGTCGCGCTCCTCCTCGGACAATCGCTCGCCGTCGGCTTGATCGCCGGCGTGGGTTTCGCCATGTCGTCGACGGCGATCGGCCTCGCCGTGCTGACGGAGAAGAACTTGCTGCCCGCGCCCGGCGGGCAAGCCTCGTTCGCGGTGCTGCTGTTCCAGGACCTGGCGGTGATCCCGATCCTGCTCGCGCTCGCGTTCCTCGGCGGCGAAGCGGAGACCTTCCACTGGACCGACGCGGCGAAGGCGATCGGCTTCATCGTCGCCCTCGTCGCCACGGGCCGCGTGCTCGTCCGGCCGCTTCTTCGCTACATCGCGGAGACGCGGCTGCGCGAGGTGTTCGTCGGCTTCTCGCTCTTCCTCGTGCTCGGCACTGCGGCGCTCGCCGAGGCGGTGGGGCTGTCGATGGCCCTCGGCGCGTTCCTCGCCGGGGTGATGCTCGCCGAGAGCGAATATCGCCACGAGCTCGAGCTCGACATCGATCCGTTCAAGGGACTGCTGCTCGGGCTTTTCTTCATGGCGATCGGCATGTCGGTCGATCTCGGCCTCTTCGCGCGCATCCCGCACGTGATCCTGGCGCTGACGCTCGGCCTCGTCGCGCTGAAGGGCGTCGTGCTCTTCTTCAGTGCCCGCCAGTTCGGCTATTGCCGCAGCAACGATGCGGGCCTCTTTGCGGTCGCGCTGTCGCAGGTGGGCGAGTTCGCCTTCGTGCTCTTCACCGCCGCCGCGAACCTCCTGCCGCCCGAGACCATCGCGCTCCTCAACGCGGTGGTGGCGAGCTCGATGCTCACCACGGCGCCGCTGATGATGGCTTTCAGCCGCTACGCATCGCGCCGCGGACGCGAAGCCGAGCGCGCGGCGGACGCCATCTCGGAATCGAACCCGGTGATCGTCGCCGGCTTCGGGCGCTTCGGCCAGGTGGTGGTGCGCGTGCTGCGCGGGCTCGGCATCAAGGCGACGGTCATCGACCACGACCCCGCGCAGATCGACACTGTGCGCCGCTTCGGATTCAAGGCCTACTACGGCGATGCGACGCGCATGGACCTCCTCGAGTCGGCCGGCGCGGCGCGCGCCAAGCTCCTGCTCGTCGCGATCGACGATCCCGAGGGTGCGATGCGCACGGTGAGGCGCGTGCGCCAGCGTTTCCCGGACTTGCGCCTCCTGGTGCGCGCACGGAGCCGCACCGACGCCTACGAGTACGCGGAGATGGGCATCCCGGCGATCCGCGAGCTGTTCGGCTCGGCGCTCGATGCCGCCACCGAGCTCCTGACGGCGCTCGGCTATGAGCGCGCCAACGCGCAGCGCATCGTGGCGCGCTTCCGCGCCTACGACGAGCGGCAGTTGGCCGAATCGGCGCCGCATCGGCGCGACATCGAGAAGCTGATCGCGCTCAGCGAGCAGGGCCGGCGCGACATCGCGCAGCTCCTCGGCGAAGACGTGCGGCTAGCGCCGCAGGTCGACGACGAAGGGGAAATAGCCGCTCAGCGGCTCACGTAGGTCTTGCACCACGCCGCGGATTTTGGCGTAGGATTCAGCCATGCCGAGGCGGGGCAAGAAGACGAGTTCGCAAAAGGCGAAGCGCACCATGGAGCGCTCTCCCGCCACGCCGAAGGACGAAGCGCCCGTTCCCGAGAACAGTGCACCGGTGCAGGGCCGCGTCATCGAGCACCCCGACGGCTTCTACTGGCAAGCGAAGAAGGGCGAGCCGCACGGTCCGTTCACCACGCTGGCGGAAGCCGAGGCCGACATGCTCTCCGACGGCGCGGGCGACGAGGAAGTCGAACCGGCGGAAGGGCTGCAGGAGGCCGAATCCGAGCTCGGCATCAACGAGTGGATCGACCCCGACACCGGCGGCCCCGCGGAGGACAACGTCCCCCGCATCGAAGATCACTGAGCGTTATTTCTTTGCTGCGTCGGCGAGCAGCGAATTCAGCATCTGCGGATCGACCGGCTTGATCAGGTGATGGTCGAAGCCCGCTTCGGCGGCGCGGCGCCGGTCGGCGTCCTGCCCCCAGCCGGTTAGCGCCACCAGCGTCACCCCGCCCTGTCGGCGAAGCGAGCGCGCGACTTCGTAGCCGTCAGTGCCCGGCATGGCGAGGTCGAGGATTGCGACGCGTGGCCGGAACTCACCGCCGAGGCGCAGCGCGCTCGCGCCGTCATAGGCGACGCGCACTTCGTGGCCGAAGAGCGCGAGCACGCGCTGCAGCGAATCGGCGGCGTCGCGGTTGTCGTCGGCCACCAGAATGCGCATCGGCGGCGCCTGCAGCCCTTCTTCGCGCACCGCCTTCATCTCCGGCATGCTGCCCGGCCCGGCGATGGGCACACGCACCACGGCTTCGGTGCCCGTCCCGGAATCGGCAGCGCGCAGCTCGAGCGAGCCCTGGTGCAGCGCGAGGATGCCGCGCACCAGCGTCAGGCCGACGCCGGGTTCCGCGTCCGCGCGGAAGCCGACGCCGCTGTCCTCGATGCGCACCGCCACCGCGCCGCTCTCGACGCTCGCCGTGACGTTGATCGAACCGCGTCCCTGCATATGCCGCGCCGCGTTCTTGAGGAGCGCGGCGAAAACCTGCGCCAGGCGCGCCGGATCGGCATCGACCATGGCGCGCTCGCTCGGCAGGAGCACCGACAGATGATGGCCCGCGGCGTTGATCACCGGCCGCGCGGCCTCGAGCGCCATGTCGATGGCGGCCTCGAGCGGCATGCGCTCGCGCCGCAGCAGGAACTTGCCGCGCGAGATGCGCTCGATGTCGAGCAGATCGTCGATCAGGCGCGAGAGCTGCTCGATCTGGCGCTCGATTACGCCCTGGCTCCACGCCACCTCGGGATCCTGCGAGCCCTTGCGGCCGAGGATCGCCACCGCGTTGCGGATCGGCGAGAGCGGCCCGCGCAGCTCGTGCGCGAGGGTGGCGAGGAATTCGTCGCGCGTGTGCTCGGCATCCTTCACCGCCTGGATGTCGATGCCGTTGGCGACCCAGCCGTCGACGCGGCCCGCGGTTTCGTGCGTCGGCGTATAGGTCCACTTCACCCAGTGCCGGCCGATGCCCGGCAGCTCGACCACGCGCTCGTAGGAGATCGGCTCGCCGGCGAGCACCCGGTCGATGAAGGGCTGGATCTCGCGCATCGCGCGCGAGCCGGCGACGTCGATGATGCGCAGCCCGATGAGCTCGCGCGCGGAACGCCCCGCCCATTTCGCGTAGGTCGGGTTCACCCAGAGCAAACGTCCTTCGCGGTCGCAGCGCACGGCTGCCACCGGCATCGTGTCCGTGATGACGCGCAGCGTTTGCTCCCCGGGGTTCTTGTTCTCCATTCCGCGACGCGCATGGTAGCCAAGCGGCCGCGGTGGCCATATCGCCGTTTACACTACATCTGACAATCGCTTAACTTCGGGTCTCAGGCTCGCTCCCTGACGAATGAGCTCGCGCTGCACTTCGTCAGCCGCCAGCGCGCGCGGCATTACGCCGCGGCGCGCGGCGAGCGCCGCGCACACGCCGGCGGCCTGGCCGGTGGCCATGACGATCGGCATGACGCGATACGACGAATGCGCCTCGTGCGTGCCCGAGATGCAGCGCCCGGCGACGATCAATCCCTCCGTACTGCGCGGCATCAGGCAGCGCAGCGGGATGTCGTAGGCCTCGCCCGGCGGCAGGCGCTTCAGCACCGTGCCGCTGCCGGTCGGATTGTGGATGTCGATCGGGTACGCGCCGCGCGCGATGGCATCGCCGAACTTGCGCGCGGCGAGCACGTCGTCGGCGGTGAGCTGGTAGTCGCCGAGGACGCGCCGCGTCTCGCGCACGCCGACCTGCACGCCGCTCTGCGCCACGTACGATTGCTCGAAGCCCGGCACGTAGCGGCGCAGGAACTCGGCGATCTGCCGCATCTGCCGGCGGCTCGCCCACTCCGCAAAGCTGAGATCCCACACGTCGGTGCCGAGCACGCGGGTGACGCGCGTGCTGTTCACGCTCACCTCTTCCTCGTGCGGCGTGGCGAAGAACAGGATGTCCTCTCGCGGCAGCCTGAGCTGTCCCGCCTCCGTGGCTTCGCGCACCAGGTCCCACAGGCCGTGCACGCCGCGCCACTGCTTCGGATGCTGCGTGACATAGGCCTCGAACGCCGCGCGCTGGAACTCCACCACGCGGAACATGAGCGTCATCGGCTGCACCAGGCCGTCCGCGCGGCCGACTTCCGAGGGTGCGCCCGCGGCGACGGCCATGTCGCCGTCGCCCGAGCAATCGACGGTGACGCGCGCACGGATCGCGAGCGGCCCGGACTTGGTCTCGAACACCGCGCCCTCCACGTGCTTGTCTCCCAGCACGCCGCTCGCGAACGCGTGGAAGACGAAATGCACGCCCGCCTCGTCGAGGAGCTCGAGCGCGATCAGCTTGAACCATTCCGGATCGAACGGCACCACGTACCCGGTGGCGAGCGACGGCTCGATCGCGCCGCCCGCCTTGACCAATCTCTCCAATAAAACCTTGAGGGCGCCCGCGATGATGGCCTCGCCCGGACCGTGATCGGTGGGCAGAAGCGTCGTCGAACCTTTTTTCTCCTTGGTCGGATGCGCGGTGTGGAACGACATGAGCGGCATGACCAGCGCCGCGGTCGCGTTGCCGCCGAGGAATCCATAGCGCTCGGCGAGCACGACGCGCGCGCCGGCTTGCGCCGCGCCGAGGGCGGCGCCGAGGCCCGCGGGGCCGCCGCCCACCACCAGCACGTCGGTCTCGCCCGCGAGGAGCGCGTGCCGCGGCGGTAGCTCTATGCGCCGCGGATTCTCAGGCCGCTTTAGGGAGGGCATCGGGCGCCTTGCGCTTCTTGACGAGATCGACCGCGATCTTGATGGTCTGTCGCGAGCGCTCCTGCAGCTCCGGCACCGTTTTGGCGAGCTGCGACCTGAGGCTCTTCCGCGCGTCCCAGGATTCGTCGAGGTGCGCACAGAGGCGGCCGGGATTGACGAGGTTGAGCGGCGGCGAAGGCAGCTTCAGGTCCTCGAGGAAGCCGGCGACCTTGCCGGCGTAAGGCAGCGCGACGAACGGCACGTTGCGCAGCGCGGCGAAAATCAGGAAGTGAAGCCGCATGCCGACGGCGAAGTGAAAGCGGCCCATGAGGGAAAGAAGCTGGCCCGAGGAGTACTCGCCGTTCAGCACGCGCGCGCGCTGCGGCCGCAGCATCTTGGCGATCACCGCGTGGCTGTGCTGGATATCGAGCACCGAATGCTCCATCGGCACGAACACCACGTCGGCATCGAATCGATCCACCATGAAGTCCGCCGCGTTGGCGAGAAGCGCGTGGTACATGTTCGGGTCGAGGTCCGGGGCGGCGACACCCGGCTCGCGCACCGACATGCCGACCAGCCGCTTCTTGCCGTCGAGCCCTTCGATCTTGAACACGTTGCGCGGCAGCGCCTCGGGCCTGAGCAGCAGCGCCGGGTCGGCGGTGACGATGATCTCGCGATGCACGCCGGCCGCTTCGAGCGTTTGCTGCGCACTCTTCTCGCGCACCGTGATCGCGGCCACCTCCTCGAGTGCATCGCGCACCGCGGTCTGCACCGCCGCCTCGACCAGCGGACCCGCGCCGACGGCGAACAGCATCACCGGCACGCCGTGCTCCTTCGCCACCTGTACCTCGCGCAGATAGGTGCGCGCGTCGGCGTCGTAGAGGATGCCGCCGCCGCCGAAGATGAGAAGGTCCAGCCGCTCGATCTCCGGCGCGACCTCCGCACGCGAGAGCCTGCGCACCGGCACCGAGCGCTCGACCTCGTGGCGCCGCTTGGTGTCATCGGCGTTGCGCGAGAAGACCGTGATCTCCACGCCCTCCAGCTCGCGGCGCAGCTGCTCGATGATCGATTGCAGGATCGCCTCGTCGCCCAGGTTGAGCCCGCCGTACGACCCCGTGATTCCGACCTTGGGTCCGCTCATAGCTCAGGCCTGCTTGCAAATTCCGGGCCCGCGCGGAGGGCATGATCCGGTAGGATGGCCTCGAATGAGCGCCGAGCTGAAACAGGTCGAAGCAGCGCTCAGCCACGACCTGAACAATGTCCTGCAGGTGATCATGGGGAACCTCGAGCTCCTCAAGCGCCGCGGCGAGCTCGTTCCGGAGGTCGTCGAAGCCGCGCTGGAGGCGACGCGCACCGCCGGGACCCTGGCTGACCGCGTCAGCGCCATCGGCCGCCTGCGCCGGCACGAAGCGCGCAACATGGATCTCAATCGCCTGCTGGCCGAGCTCTCGCCGCTCGTCGAGCGCAGCGTCGGCGACGCGATCCGCGTCGAGATGAAGCTCGCGGGCGCGCTGCCGAACATCTTTGCCGACCCGCAGGCGCTCCAGCTCGCGCTGCTCGAGCTCACCGCCAACGCGCGCTCCGCGATGCCGGCCGGCGGGCGCTTTTCGATCGCGACCCTGCGCGCCGGCGAGGAGTTCGTGCGCCTCGACGTGGCCGACACCGGCTGCGGCATGCCGCCCACGACCGCAGAACCCACCGGCCTCGGCCTTCAGATCGTCAGGCAGTGCATGGCGCTCGCCCGCGGCCGCGCCGAATTCAACTCGACCGACATGGGCACGACGGTGAAGCTGTACCTACCGGTCGGGAAGTGATCTGGAAAATCGCGGCTCGCGACCCCACCTAGCGTCCATGACCACCCTGCCGGTTCTGCGTCGTCCCCTCCTCGACCTGCACAAGGCGCTCGTCGACGCCGAGCGCGAGGATTACGAGCGCGGCCGCGGCCGCATGTCCGACGGCGAATTCCTGAAGGCGCTGATCGACGATCCGGCATTCGCCTGGCTCGGCGCGCTCACCGCGCTGATCGTGCGGCTGGAAGAGCTCGAGCCCACCGAGGTGCCGAAGGAGTTCGTCGCCGAGCTCCGGCGCCTGCTGAAGCCGAATGAGACCGGCTCGCCCTTTCAGCGGAAGTACAACGAGCTATTGCAGAAAAGGCCCGAGGCGCTGGTGGCCCACGGCGCAGTCATGCGCGCGCTTCAAGGCTGAGCTCGATAGCCAGGATTCCTGGAAAGGCCAGGTGTCAAATTCCGGCCCAGCGCATGCATACGTCGTAAGAGTAGCCGTCGAACCAAAAGTCCCGAATAAGTTCTGGCTGCGGCAGATCTTTCATCGCGTCAGCGAAAGCCTGCTTGTCTCGCGACAAACAGGCATAGCTGGCGCGCACGTTCTTCCAGCCTGGATCCGGATAACGAGCGGTGAGATCGGCGAAGCTTTCAATCATGCGCCGCGTGTCCGCCTTGACTTCTTGTGGGCTACTCCCACGGGCGAACAGACTCACATACAGCCGCGCGTACAAGGATGTGCCTTCCCTCGCGGCTTGCTGGCGCGTCCAATAGTCTATGAACTGGTCAACTTGTTCCCAATTACCGTGCCAGCGTGGAGTCATCCGGCTTAAGACGACCTCATAGAATGGGTAATAGTCCGGCCAGCGTTTTACGGCCTCGGCAAAGACTTTTTCTGGTCGCGACTCCAGACGGTCGGACTCCACGGCGACAGAAAGAAGCATGTGATGCCAGAGTGTGCTTTCTTTGAGCGCGGGCGGCGCGCTGAGAAGAATCTTTTCGGATTCTTGCAGCCTCAGCGCAAATAGTTCCCACGCTTCCTTGGGAACCTCGCTCGCCCATTGCGCTCCCCGGCTTCCCCAAGCGGCAGCGTATGCCTGACGTGCCTTCGCGAAGGGAACATATATCGAACCAGGGTACGCTGTCCGCCACTCTTCAATCACTGCCGCATAGCCCCCTGAGTAATTCTCACCCGACAGGTACATTTGGAAGCCCATGTAGGCGGCTTGTGCCGGACGCGATCCGTCTTTGAATCGTTTGTCGCTGGACAGCAGCTCTGCGAGCGACTTTTCTAACATGCAGAATTGCCTCGTCTGGAAATACGCCCCGATCAAATCCGCGGTACGCGCTGCGCTCGACCATTTTTCGTACGTACGGCACGCCGGCAACTCAATTGGACATGGCGGATCGTCGTTCGGGCATTTCATGGGCGGGGCTGGCTGCGCCAGGGCAAATGAGCTCGTAAGAGCCAGTGCTACAGCAGCACTCCGATGAACGCGCATAAACCCTCCCAAGAAATAGCTTAACTTCGAAATGTGCAAATGCGAGGCTAGACACGGCGATAACGGTGCGCTCACCCACAACTACCAGCAGAATGTCGGCTTTCGATGGCGGTTTCAATCGATCATTGCAACACTGCACGTAGTTTATCTTCAGGACATTCAAAGCCCAAGGTCAGCCTCGGTCGCTGATTCAAACGCTGGGCGATCTTGTTGAGGTACGCCTGAGAGTAGACCGATCAATCTTTGCCTTTAGGGAAGTACTGACGCAGCAGGCCGTTGGTGTTCTCGTTGCTGCCGCGCTGCCAGGGACTTCGCGGATCGCAGAAGTACACCTTCACGTCGGTCGCGAAGGTGAAGGCTTTGTGATCGGCCATCTCCTTGCCGCGGTCCCATGTCAATGAGCGGCGCAGTACTGCGGGCAATCTGCGCACGTGCTTGGCGAGCGCGCCGACGACCGTGGCCGTGTCCTTGCTGGGCACCTTGATGAGCATCGCGAAGCGCGTATGGCGCCCCACGAGCGTGGCGATGTGAGTATTGTTCGCTCCCGAGAGGAGATCGCCTTCCCAGTGTCCGGGTACCGCTCGGTCCTCGACCTCGGCTGGGCGCTCGCGGATCGAGATCGCGTCCACGATCTGGCCAAGCCCGTTCTTCGCTGTGCCGCCCTTGGCCTGGCGCATCTGCCTACGGGTGCGAAGGTGCGCCATCAGCTCCTTCTTCAGCACCCCTCTCGCGTGAACGAAGAGGCTCTTGTAGATCGTTTCCTGAGAGAGCTGCATCGTTAGGTCAGCGGCAAACTCCCGTCTTAGCCACCCCGAGATCTGCTGCGGCGACCACTGCAGCGCCAGCTTCTGCGCCACACACCATCGTAGCCTCCGATGGCTTGCCAGGCGACAGCGCTTCGGACGTCGCGCTCGTTCCCATGCCCGTGTGTCAGCATCGCTCGCCCGGTAGGCGATCCGGCCTCCGTGGCGCTTGAGCTCCCGGCTCACCGTCGATGCCGCTCTGCCGAGCTTCCTTGCAATCTGGCGTATCGACTGATCTGCTGCAATGCCACGCGAAATCTCTTCACGCTCATCCAACCTCAGCGCCGCTGCCGCTCGCCGGCGTGAGCGCGGAGTGATACCACCATTGCCAGCAAGAATCCTATAAACGCCGCTCTTGTTCCTGCGCTCGAGCGCTCGGGCTATGTCGGCGATGCATTGCCCACCCCTCCAGCGTTCCCACAGTTCCGCCCTCTCGCCGGCGCTGAACCGTACCCGCGCCTTCTCCTCCATACGCAAACCTCCTCATCTGGCAACATAAGAGGTGTTGCGTTGACTGATTGAAACCGCCACCCAAAGCGGACATTCGAGTAATCTCCCAACGCCGCGCATGGATACGTTAGCCACGTTCGAGTGCACTGCGATCGACAAGAACGGTCAACAGTTCCCGTTGAATGTGTCGATTGGACGCCCTTATCAGAGCGGAAGCGACCCGGAAACGTGGGCCTGTCCTGTACGTGTCGGAGGGGTCGAATGAAATTAAGTCACGCCGCAAAGTACTTGCTCCCTCTTTGCCTCGTCCTGCCGGTGCCAGCATTTGCGCAGTCGCGCGATGCGCTCCAGACCGCGCAACACCTGGTCACCGCCTGCGGCCTATCCGTGCAATTGCCGGGCTTCGTTGGACAAATGAAGCAGCAGATGGCGCAGCAGCGCGGCCAAGTGTCCGCGGAGGTGATGGTTATGCTTGCTGACGCGGCTACCGAGGCATTCCGGGCAGATGTGCTCGAGGCCGACATTGTCGCGGACTTGGCCAAACGGCTACCGCCTGACGAGATGAATCGTGTCATCGCCTGGCTCGAAACGCCGACCGGCCGCCGAGTGACGCGTGCCGAGGAGGCGGCCTCCACAATGGATTCTGTAGCGTTGCAGAAATTCATCGAACAGATGAAAAGCAACTCGCCAGCGGAGACACGCGTGTCGCTGATCCGCGAGGTGATCTCTGCCACCTACGTGGAAAGCATTATCGTACGCAGCATGCAAGCCATGGCCCTCGGCATGGCTCTCGGCATGGACAGCACGCTGCCCGTCGAGCGCCGCGTCGGCATGGCGCGCATCGAGGCCATGGTGAAGTCTGCGCTGCCCGAGGACAAGCTTAGGGAGCAGCTGCGAGCGTCACTGCCGCCGACCTATCTGTACACGTATCGCAACGTTTCCGATGAGGATCTACACGGGTATGTCTCGTTCCTCAGCACGGCGACCGGCCAGCACTACTCGGAACAGACCACCGAAGCATTCATGGGAGCCTTGGTACGCGCGAGTGTGCGTCTCGGGAAGCTCGTCGATCAGCGCACGGTGAAGCGTTCCGTCTAGGCGAGTTTAGCGTCCCGGGCTGGGCGACCCCCGTCCGCTAATGGGCGACCCAAAGCGGACCTGGCGCTAAGGGAGTGGACATGAGAATTCACGCCTTTATTGCTATCGGATTGGCACTGTCTTTACTTTCGTCTTGTGCAGCCACAGGACCGCGATTCACGGCCGTCGAGGAAGCGCCTGTGGGCAAGGCGCTCGTCTACTTCTACAGGCCGGATCAATTGGTCAATCATGGTCGCACGGTAAGTATCAGGATCAACAGGGTTGAGTACGCGAGGCTTACGAACGGCGCCTACACCATGGCGCGATTAGATCCAGGTCGGTATGAATTCGCACAACGTTTGGGCAATTTGTGGGTTCATCTCCCGTCCCACACATTCCAGATGCAAGTAAACAGCGGCGAAGTCTATTTCATTGGGTTCAATTCAGACGCTAGTCCCGGGAACGTGCTGGTACTTGGGCCATTGGTCAGCATGTCAATCAAAATGCGGATTGAATTTGGTCCTGTCGAGAGAGTCCAGGCGCTCGAGGTCTTGAAGGATTGTCACTATGACGAGCCGAACCCCGGATTCGACCCAAAGCCGTTCAGTAACCACTTCTATGACCAATAGGTTTGGCCCTGCTCGAAGGTAGATGCTCTCAAGTTTGAACAGCACACAGCCGAATCACTCGCCCGAGCTTGGGAACATTTCGAGGCAGTCGCCGAGAAGTACTCCGGCTCGTTGAATGGTTGGATGTACGAGCCTACCGCCGAGGAGTTGGCTAAAAAGCGGTCCGCTTGAATGTCCGCTTCTGGCAGAAAGCGGACATCGGCTCGATCGACAGAACAATTGGTATTCAGGCCTGAAGGGTTTGCAGCAGCCAGTTCCGAATGCCGCGCGCGCCCAACGCGCCGGAGATGCGCGCGGCTTCCTTCCCGCCCTTGAAGAGAATCATCGTGGGGATCGAGCGGATGCCGAAGCGCCCTGCGACCTTCGGCGCGGCTTCTGTGTCGAGCTTGGCGAAGCGCACTCGAGTCCACGGCTGCGGTGAAGGTGCTGTCGTTGACCGCGACCGGCTTGCCTTCGAGGAGCGGCGCTTTGCATTTGCCGCAGACCGGGCCTTCGCCGACGCGCTCGGCGGGGACGCGGTTCAGGGTGGCGCAACTCGCGCACCCAATCAACATCAATCGATCCGCGCGCCTGAAATCTTTACGACGCGCGCCATCTTGTCGAAGTCGGCGCGCAGGAGACTGGCAAAACCGTCCGGCGTCATCGCCTGCGGCACCACGCCCTGCTTGTCCAGGCGCTCGAGGATCACCGGATCCTTCAGCAGCTTGCCGACCGCGGCGTTGATCGCATCGACCGTGGCGCGCGGGATGCCGGCCGGGCCGAGCAGTCCCATCCACGAATCGAACGCGTAACCGGGCAAGCCCGACTCGTCGACGGTCGGCAGGTCGGGCAGGAATTTCGAGCGCTTGGTGCCGGTGGACGCGATGGCGTGCACGCGCGCGTCCTTGATGTACGGGATCGCGCCGATGTTGGCGGCGATCACGGCGTGCGAGCGCCCGGCGAGCACCTCGTTCACCGCCTCGCCCGTCGCCTTGTAGGGAACATGCACCATGTCGAGGCTGGCGAGGCTCACGAAATACGCCATCGAGAGATGCGTCGCCGAGCCGTTGCCGGCGCTCGCATAGTTGAGTTTCCCGGCATTCGCTTTCGCATAGGCGATGAACTCGCGCACGTTCGTCGCCGGCACTGCCACGGCGACGAGGAGCACGTAGTCGACGTTGCCGAGGTGCGCGATCGGCGTGAAATCCTTGAGCGGGTCGTAAGGCAGCTTTGCATAGAGCGAGCCGGCGATGGTGTGGCTCGCCGCCGCGAGGATCACGGTCTGCCCGTCGGGCGGGGACTTCGCCACCAGTGCCGCGCCGATCGTGCCGCCGGCACCGGCGCGGTTCTCGACGATCACCGTGCGACCGAGCGCGGTGCCGAGCTCGGCATTGATGGAGCGCGCGACGATGTCCTGCACGCCGCCGGCGGCGAACGGCACGATGATGCGCGTGACCGGCTGGGCACTGACCACCGTCGCCCAGAAAGTGATGGCTATGAAAAGCCACTTCACAGGCGGCACCAGTCCTTGATCGTCGCCTCGTACATCGCCACCGCCTGGCGGATGCGCTCCATGCTGCACCATTCGTCGGTCTGGTGCGCCATCTGCGGCTCGCCGGGACCGAGCACGAGGGTCGGCGCGCCGGCGTAGGCCTTCAGCAGGTTGGCGGCATCGGTCATATAGGTCGCGGTCCGCGCCTCGGGCCGTGAACCCAGATGCGCCTTGCAGATGTCGAACACGCGCTCGACCCATTCCTGCTGCGGCGGCGTCCACACCGGCGGCAGGTCGGAGAAGACCTGCATCTCGGCTTCCTCGCCGAGCACGCCGCGCAGGCGCTCGAGGAGGCTCGCATGGTCCATGCCCGGCACGGTACGGATGTCGACGCCGATCGCCGCGGTGTCGGGCACCATGTTCACGCCGCTGCCGCCGCTCATCGTGCCGACGTTCATCGTCGGCGAGCCCATGACAGGGTGCGGCGCCGCGGCGAAGTCGAAACGCTCGAGCTCGGTCACGGCGCGCGCCGCCTTGTAGATCGCGTTCGAGCCGAGATGCGGCATCGAGCCGTGCGCGGAGACGCCCTTGAAGCTGGCGTGGAACTTGATCGAGCCCTTGTGCCCGACGTAGGGATAGTTGGACGTCGGCTCGCCGACGAGCATCGCGCCCGCTTTGCCGAGGAGCTGCGTGCGCGCGAGATGCTGCGAGCCGATGCAGCCGCCCTCCTCTGCGGCGGTCAGCACGATGACGATGCCGGGCGTGCCGTTCAGTTTTTTGGAAAACGCGCGCGCCGCGAGGAGAATCGCGGCCACGCCCGCCTTCATGTCGGAGGAGCCGCGTCCGAAGAGCTTGTCGCCCTCGGTCTCGCCAGAGAACGGGTCCTTGGACCAGCGCCGCGCACCGAGCGCAACCGTGTCGATGTGGCCGGTCAGGCACAGCGGCGCCTTGGCTTCCGAGCCGCCCGCGCGCGCGACTACGCTCGTGCGCCCGGGCTCGTAGTCGTGATAGTCGACACGAAACCCCCAGCTTTCGAGCAGCGCACCCGTATGGCGCGCGCAATCGTGCTCGCGGCCGGGTGGATTGATGGTGTCGAACGCGAGGAGCTCGCGCGTGAGGGCGACGGCATCAGCAACGCTCATGCCGCCATGTTACTGACTGTTAGCGTTCTCTGATCGCGGCGACGCGAATGGGGCGATCCATCGGCGCGTAAGGTCCGTCGGCGATCACGTCCAGCGAGCTGAGGAACACTTCCAGCGGCGGCACCTCCTGGCCCGAGAGCCAGGCCGCGATTTTTTCCTTCGACACGTGGAAAAACTCCGCCAGCTGCGCGCGGCCACCGAGAGTCGACTCGGCGTCAGAGAGCGCCTGCGCGTACCGGGTGCGTTGATCCATGCCACCCTGCATGCACGCGCCGTGCCTGACGCGGCTGTCCGGTGAAACCCTAGGCCGAAAGACGGTCCGTGCGGCGCCGCCGCGGCACGCCCGCGGCCTCGCGCCCCGAGCGCCGGTCATGCTCCGCAAGGATCAGTTCCATGGCGCGCTCGAACACGGCCCGCGGCGGCCCGGAGCGGGCGGCGAGCCATTCATCGAGGTCGCTGGCTTTTACGCCGAGGAACCTGGCGAGCCTGTCGCGCCCGCCCTGGAGGTGCTCGCACTGCTGTAGGATGCGCGCGCACATCTCTGCCCATCGAGGTTGGTGAACCATTCGATGCCTGCGAGCAAGTGACGTACCTACCGATACCCCTCTTGGTTTGGACGCTCATGGCGCTCGCAGCGCCCGCGATGGCGCAATTTCCCTCGCGCACGGTGAAGATCACGATGCCGCATTCGAGCGGCGTCGCGCCATCCATCTTCATGCGGCTGATCGCCGAGAAGCTCTCGGCCGCCTGGGGCAAGCAGGTGATCGTCGAGAACCGGCCGGGCGCAAGCGGCTTCATCGCCATCGAGGCCGCGAAGAACGCGCCAGCCGACGGGCACGAGCTGCTCGCGCTGGCGAATTCGCACCTGACGATCAACCCGTCGCTCTATCGCAAGCTGCCCTACGATCCTGAGAAGGATTTCGTCCCGGTGGCGATGACGCTGTATGCGTGGTTCTTCGTCACCGTGGCAACCAACGGCCCGTACCCGACGGTGCCGGCCATCATCTCCGCGGCCAAGGCGAACCCGGGCGGCGTCATCTACAGCTCCTCGTACGTCGGCAGTCCGTCGCATCTCGGTGCCGCGGAGTTCGAGTACCTGACGGGAACAAAGATGGTCCACGTGCCCTACAAGGACCAGTCGCAGATGTACATCGGCATCGCGAACGGCGACATCCCCTGGGCGTTCTCGACCATCGGCTCGGCGCTGCCGCTCATCAAGGCCGGCCGCATCAAGCCGATCGCCGTCGCGGCGAAAAAGCGAGTTGCCAGCGCGCCGGACATTCCCACCGTCGAGGAAGCGGGCGGCCCCGCGGGCTTCCAGATCGACTCGTGGATCGGCATCGTCGCGCCGCGCGGCACGCCCACGGACGTGGTGCGCAAGATCAACGCCGACGTGAACCGCCTGATGGCCGACCCGGATATCCTCGAGCGCATGAAGCTCTTCGGCTTCGAGCCGGCGCCGATGAGTCCGGAAGAAATGGCGGCGGTCATCAAGGCCGATACACTCAAGAACGCGGAAACCGTGCGCCGCACTGGCGCGAGCGCTGACTAGGAGGACCAATGGACCGCAGAACGATATTGAAAGTCGCGGCGGGAACGCTCGGCGTCGCCGGAGTGAGAAACGCCCTGGGGGCGGTGGGCAGCATGGCCGACCTCGGCTTCGCCGAGATTCCCGATGGCGCGCTCGCCGAGCAGGTGCTGCATGCCCTGCCCGGTAAAGTGCCGCTCATCAGGAAAAGCTACCGCCCGCCGAACTACGAGACGCCGGTCGAATACTTCCGCACGCCGCTCACGCCGAACCGCGCGTTCTTCGTGCGCTGGCACCTCGCGGCGATCCCGCAGGTCGCGTTGAAGGACTGGTCGCTCGCCGTCGGCGGCGAGAGCGCGGAGCGGCCGCTCAACTTCACGATGAACGAGCTGAAGAATGAATTCAAGCCGGCGCAGGTCACCGCCGTGTGCCAGTGCTCGGGCAACCGGCGCGGCCTCTTCGAGCCGCATGTCGCCGGCGTCGAATGGGGCGTCGGCGCGATGGGCAACGCCGTGTGGCGCGGCGTGCGCCTGAAGGACGTGCTCGCCAAAGCAGGCGTCAAGGGCGACGCGCTCGAGGTGGTGTTCGACGGCGCCGACCATGGCGCGCTCGACAAGACGCCGGACTTCGTGAAGTCGCTGCCGATCGATGTGGCGCTGAGCGACAACACGCTCATCGCCTTCGAGATGAACGGTCTGCCGCTGCCGCACTGGAACGGTTTCCCGGCGCGCATCGTCGTGCCCGGCTGGACCGGCACCTACTGGGTCAAGGGCGTGACCAGCGTCAAGGTCATGCCGCGCCCGGAGAAAAATTTCTGGATGAGCGCCGCCTATCGCCTGCCGCGCGGCCGCTTCAAGACGCCGAGCTTCAAGTCGCAGGTGGCGGAAGCGAACGAGCCGATCACGACGATGGTGGTCAATTCCCTCATCACCTCGGTCAAGTCCGGACAGCAGGTCGCCCGCGGCAAGCCAATCGAGGTCCGCGGCATCGCCTGGGACGGCGGCACCGGCATCGCCAAAGTCGAGGTTTCCTCGGACGGCTCGAACTGGGCGGCGGCGAAACTCGGCAAGGACCTCGGCCGTTTTTCGTTCCGCGAATTCGCGCTTACCGTGCCGACCCGCGAGGCCGGCTCGCTGGTGGTCATGGCGCGCGCCACGAGCAATTCCGGCGAGACGCAGGTGAACGATCTGATCCACAACCCCGCCGGCTATCACCACAACGTGATCCAGCGCCTCTATGTGGAGGTGGTCTGATGCGCGCCGCTGTTTTTTCCGTTTTGTTCCTCGTCGCCCCCGCGCAGGCGGGGGCCCAGGAAGACAAAGTCGTGCTGAAGGACGCGCCGGGGCGCGACAAGGCGATGCAGTGCCTCGCCTGCCACAGCCTGGACTACATCCAGATGAACTCGCGCTTCCTCGACAAGGCCGGCTGGATGACGTCGGTCAACAAGATGATCAATGCCTTCGGCGCGCCGATCCCGAAGGAAGACGTGGACGCGATCGCCACCTACCTCAGCGAGAACTACGGCAAGAAGTAGCTAGGCGCGCGCCTTGGCCCACATCTGCTTGGCCGAGGCCTTCACGATCTCGACCGCGTCGGGATCGCCCTTGATCAGCGCCTCGAGGTAGGCCTTGGCCTGCTTCATCGTGATGTGCGGCGGCAGCGGTGGGACGTTCGGATCGGTCACCATCTCGAGCACCACCGGCTTTTGCGCCGCCAACGCGCGATCCCATGCGGGGCCGATGTCTTCGGGGCGCTCGACGCGGATCCCTTCCAGGCCAACGAGCTCCGCATAGCGTGCGTAGGGATAGTCCGGCAGCCGCTGTGATGGCGTGTACTTCGGATCGCCCTCGAGCACGCGCTGCTCCCAGGTCACCTGGTTCAGGTCGCCGTTGTTCAGGACCATGATA
>Ga0137407_10000033_pt1 | contig 123047 bp, 103 predicted proteins | sample CZOMad2_2_16fung_FD_108410 | JGI IMG/M metagenome (GOLD analysis project Ga0137407, IMG submission 108410) | Vadose zone soil fungal communities from Angelo Coast Range Reserve, California, USA - CZOMad2_2_16fungal (Illumina Assembly) | ecosystem: Environmental > Terrestrial > Soil > Vadose... | reverse complement strand
TTCAGGTCGTAGCCGAAGCTCGTGTTCAACGTGCCGGCAATGCTCGAGACTGCGTGGGGCTTGGCGCCGTAGGAATATGTCCCGACGTCGCTCTTGTAGAGAATGTTGCCGTGGGCGTCGTAAGAGTAGGTCTTGGTGCCGAGGGTCGGGCCGCTCGAGACTTCGAGGCGATTGAGTTTGTCGTAGCCGAAGTTTTCGGTCACCGAATCGACCGCGTCGGTACGCGTCGTGACGTTGCCGATGTCGTCGTAACTGAAGGCGAGGTTCTGGAGGGCGCCGCCGGTCGCGTTCACGACGCCGGAGGTGAGCCGGTCCGTCACGTCATAAGCGCGGCTCGTGGTGAGGCCGTTTCCGAGTGTTTCGCTGAGAACCCGTCCGGTCGGGCCTTCCAGGTCGGCCTGCCAGTAGACTGTGCTGCCGGCGTTGTCTGTCACCTGCAACAGGTGGCCGAAGTTGTTGTAGACGTTCTTCGCGATGAAGCCGGTCGGATACGTGATTTGAGTCATGCGGCTTGCGCCGTCGTACCCATAGGTGACGGTGTCGGTCGCGCCGCTCAAGCTCACGGTAACTTGCGAGAGCCGGCCAAGGCTGTCATATGTCTGGGTGCGCGAGTAGCTGTTGTCGGAGCTCACCTGGCAGAGCTTGCCCACTCCCATGGTGCAAGCGTCGTAGGTCCAATTCGTGACGAGATCGGGCTCGGTTCGGTTGGTCATCCGGCCGATCAGGTCGTACGTCATCGTCACGGTCTGACCCTTGGCATCGGTCTGGCTCTTGAGCTCGCCGAGCGCGTTATACGTATAGACCCAATTTCCCATATCGGGGTCGGTGGTCGAGGTCTTGCGACCGCGCACGTCGTAGGTGATGGTGGTGGTGATGGCGCCCGCCGCCTTGGTCTGCACGACGTTGCCGAATGGGTCGTACGTGAACTCGAGCGTCGTGGTGCCGTCGTTGGAGGTCGTCGTGACGAAGACGCCGGCGTCCGCGGAATAAGGCCCGTCGCCGGTGCCATTCGAACCGCGTACGCGATAGAAGTAGGTGTTGCCGCTCGAGACGGTGCTGTCAGCGTATTGGACGACGTTTGCCGTAACCGTGCCGATCTGCGCGTAGGTGCCTGCCTGGCCCGTCTTGCGCTCAATCTTGTATTGCGTCTCGTTGGCAATGTCGCGCCAATGGAGATTCACGGTGGTGCCTGAGACCGATCCGTCCAGATCCTGCGGCGCCGTAAGGCCGGAGGTGTTATACGTGATCACGAGCTTCGGGCGCTTCGTGCCCGACGACTGGTTGTCGTTCCGCGCAAGAAACGTCTTGGCATTCGACGAATTCGGCCCGCTTACCCAGGAGAACTTCCAGCCGTAGTTCGCGCTACCGGCGGCAAACGCCTGGACACCGGAGCTGACATCGATGTTCAGCCACCCTGGATTGCCTGCCGTGGCGCTCGCGCTCGTTCCTTCGCCGTCGGCGGACGGCAGGACATCGGTGGCGTCATATATGCCCGGCGTCGTCCAGTTGGTCCCATTGGCCGCCTGGTTCCAAGTGACCTGCATCTCCTGCCAATTTTTCCGTACGCGCGCGGCCTTGAATACCGACGCCGGGCCCCAGTCCTCCCACAGCGATAACGTTGCCGACAATATCGTCGCGCCATTCGGCACTGGCCCGCCCTCGGATGCAAAGATCGCAAAGCGGATCAGCAGCGACGTGCTGCTCGGCGTGATGAGGTCGTAATAGCTGTTTCCCCCTTCGTTCGTCGTGGGCGAGGAGCTTGTTATGCGGCTATCCGTGGTGCCCCCATAACTGTTCACCCCGTCCTGCAAAGTGACGGTGGTCTGCGCAAGCGCAGGAAGCGCGACTATGAAGGCCAGGACCGTGGCCCCGAGATAGGTGAGAAACGAGCGCATGTGAACCTCGGTATAGATCAGCTATTGCCGTGTAATCTGGGTGACTTGGTTCTGGCTATTGCGGGTGTGCGTTTCAACCTGGCCAAGTGCGTTGGTCGTCGAGGTCACGAGCGCGTTGTACGACTTGGATGTGGTTGCACCCGTGGGATCGGTCTGAGTCTGTACGCGGCCGAGAATGTCGTAGGTGAAGTAAGTCCATGTCGGCGTTCCACCAGCCCAGTACGGCATCGACACGCGGTTTACGCGCCCCAGCGCTTCGTATTCGATGTCCTTACGAGTCGTCGCACTCGTGTAAGGCCATGCCGGATCAAAACCAGTTTTGTCGACCCGGAGCTCCCGGTTCAGTCTGTCGAAATACGTGACGACTGTGGGTCGCTGGTTGTTGGTCGTCGTTACGAAGTACGCGCCATTTGCGGGGCAAGTTCCGCACGAGGTATACGACGTGCTGCTTGCGGTACCGTCCGGGCGCGTTTCGCTCGCTGGCCTGCCGAACTTGTCGAATGACCAGTTCGTCACCAAGTTATTTGGACCCGTAATTCGCACAACCCCCCCAAAACGCGGGTCGAGTTTGCGAACTTCCGACTGGTTGAGCGCATTGGTGTTGCTGGTCGGGAACATGCCATCGGGATACGTATAGACCGTGCCGTCTATCGTCACCGAGTCGCCCCAGTACTGGGTATAGCTTGTCCGCGTCGGGAATACGGCGGCGCCGGTCGGTGCGGCGGCTTCCGTTACCCCGCCGCTCGAGGTGCTATTGCAATTACGCACCGTGGCGCTCGTGCGGTTGCCGTAGCCGTCGTACGTGTACGTTGTCACGAGACACAGGTTCGAGTCGTCCGGTTCGATGATCTCGCGAAGCAACAGGCTGGTGGTCGGGTCGTATTCGAAGGCGGACGTGCGCGTTAGCGTCTGGGCCGCGTCCGCATGCGAAACCGCCAAAGCCAAAGCGGTGAACAGAAGTGTGCGTTTCATTGTGGCGGGCTCCGTGCTTTTTGCGGCTCTAAGGAATGGTGCTGGCGACCGACGCGCGCTTTAGCCTTCCGAGCAGCCACTGGGTGCTGTTGACAATGTCGGCATACGTGTTCGTCGTGGTCTTGGAGTAGCCGTCGCCTGTGGTCGTGGTGACCGTCAGGGCGTTACCGTACGTGTCATAGCTGGTTGTAGCCGTAAGCGTTGGCAACGCAGCTCCATTCAAATCGCGGTTCGTCTGCACCCACTGGGTCAGATCCGAGCGGTGGTGGTTGCCGCCCACGTCCGCCTGGTATTGCGCATCGGTCCAGGTATTCGTTGTTCCGGTGAGCACGATGCTGCCCGGCGCTGTCTTGGTTACGGACAGTGTGAGACCTTGGAAGGGATAATCTTGGCGGAACCCGGTCTCCGCCTTAATTAGTGTCTGAGCGTCGGTCGCTCGAAACTGACTGAATCCGAGAAAGCCGCTGCCGGTCGCATACGAGCGGGCGCCCGTATAGAAATAATTGGCGGCGTTGGTACTGCCGATTCCATTGTCAGCGGCCATTGCGGAGACGACGTAGATCGGTATTTGCACGTCCTGCGCCGGGTACGCTGCGCCGCTGGATTTGGAATAGACCGTGCTGTCGGTGAGTGGCAGATATGAAAAGGTAGCCGTCTGTCCAAGGCTATTTGTCACCGAAAGCAAAACGTCCGGCTTGGACGAGACAACGCTCGTCGTACTGTGTGTCGTGCCACTCGGAATGTAGAAGAGCTGTCGACCGGTACCGAACGTATCCGGCATCGGCCAAGTTGAGTTCCCACCACCGCCATTACCGCCGGACCAGCTCCAGTTCTGCAAAGTATTGTCGGCATAGAGTCGAGTGGCGTAATGCATGCCGTCGGCGCCGTGCGAATACCACACTTGCCGCCCGTCTCCGAAAACGTCCCCAGTGACCCAAGGCGTACCCGTAATACAAATACCGCCGCAGGTGGTTATGCGAGGATTGACGGTGCCACCGGTCCATTGAAAGTTCTGTATCGTGCCATCGGGATTCAGGCGCGTTGCATAGTGATTACCGTTCGCGTCGTTCGTGTAGAAGAGCTGACGTCCGTCGCCAAACAGATCGACCAAACGCCATCCGCCAGTATTCGGGCCGTATCCTCCGGTCCAAGTAAACGTCTCAACAGTGTTATCCGAATTGAATCGGTAGGCTGTATGAGTGCCGTTGGCGTATGTCCAATACAGTTGGCGCCCATCACCGAACAGGTCAGCGCGAGCCGCTGTGTTGTTGTAGCCAAGGCCGGGCCAGCTCCACGTTTGAAATGTTCCGTCGGGATTGAACCGGGTCGCGAAATGGGTTCCGTCGAGGTTATACGACCACAACACCATGCGACCGTCGCCGAAGAGATCGGCGAATTCGAACTTACCGCTATCTCCGATCCCTGGTGCTCCGCTCCAGCCGAACTCCTGAACCGTGCCGTCGGCATTGAGGTGGAAAGCATAATGGTTGGCGTTTCCTGCGTAGGTGTAATAGAGCTGCCGCCCTTCGCCAAACAAATCACCAAAGGTCCATTGCGCGTTGTATCCGACCGGCCAATACCAATTTTGGACACTCCCGTCCTGATTGCGTCGTGTTCCGTAGTGACTGCCGTCGCTGTTTTGCGTCCAATAGACCTGTCGACCGTCGCCGAATAGATCAGCGATTAACCAGCCGGCGTTTCCTTGGCCTTCCCCGGACCAGGTCAAGTTTTGTACCCCCAACACTGGCTCTTGCCAGCTAAAGCTGGTTGGCGAAAAGCACTGTGTCCCGTCACCACTGCACTCCGTGACGCTCGTCAGTCGCGAACGGGAAGTTCCGGTAGCCTGCTGGTAGGCGAGTCGATAGTCCTTGACCATCGCGTTGCCGAAATAGGTTTGGACGTTCGTAATGCGCACTGACATCCGCACAGGCGCGCCCCCGACATTCGTGTATACGGGATCCGGGCGTGCCGCATAGCTGAACCGGACAGACGCGCTCGGTGAGAGCGCCCTTGTGGAATTCCCCGTGTAATCGATGCGGGTAGCGTAGAACTCGCCATTCACCGTATCTTCGTTGTAAATGACGGTCCAGTAGTTGGTTGAGAGGTCTGAGACCTTGTTCAACGCAAAAACGCGTACGTGCGCTTGTCCTTGTTTTGCCTCGATACGCGAGTCCGCAGTATTGCCGAACTCCATTACGAGACCGGCTTTCGTCCAGACTTTGAACCAAGCCGGGCCGCTGCCTGCGACGCCATATGAAATGACTCGAGAGAAGGATTCGCGCTCAGTGCGGTATTCGGTGCCATCCGCACCGTACGTCCCACTCACCGCAACTAAGCGCTGGCCATCAAGGCAATACCGATCGCGACTGTCGTACTGGACGCCGCGCCGCTTATTGTCTTGAACCGGGGAAAGCGGACAGCGTTGAATTGCGGAAAGGCCAGCGATGTTCCATCCCACGCCCGCGATGCCGTTACCGGCCTGGCTGCTATAGACGAGCGCGAGTTTTGGCGCGAGGCCGGCGATTCCCGATGGAACCTGTATCGGAATGCTATAGACCGCAGCGCCGGTTTCCGAGACCTGGAAGCCGCCGGGTGTCGCGCCTGCTATCGTTGTTTGCGATGAAACGCGGCCGGAGATAAGAAAGATCGCGCTGCAAACAAAAATCGAGATGGCGTGGGACGCGCGCATCGATTTTCCTTTCGTCGATGAAATGCTCCGACGCGAGAAAAATTGTTGCGTTCCATCTTTTTATCGCATACGCGTTCGCAAGCGGCGCCACTTATCTACTAAAGAGATCTTGCGTACATCGAGCTGCCGATTGCCTTAAGCGCCGCGGTTAAGTGCGTCCATGGGTGCCGTACCTGACCTCGCTAATCTCGAAAGTTGATGAACTGCACCGGGATGTCGGTCACCGACGTCCGCACCAGATGGATCGCGCCCTGCAGATCGTCTTTCTTGCCGCCTGAGACGCGCACCGCGTCGCCCTGGATCGAGGCGGCGACCTTGAGCTTCGAATCCTTGATCATCTTCTGGATCTGCTTCGCTTTGTCTTGCGCGATGCCGACCTTGACGGTGATCGGGCGCTTCACCTTGTCGCCGGAGATCTTCTCGACCGCGCCGGCCTCGAGGGCACGAACGTCGACATTTCTTTTTGCCAGCCTGCCGCGCAGCACATCCGCCACCTGGCCGAGCTTGAACTCGTCGTCGGCATAGACGGTGAGGACCAGCTCCGCCTGCTCGACGCGGGCGTCCGAGCCCTTGAAGTCGAAGCGGTTGGTGATCTCCTTGTTGGTCTGCTCGACCGCGTTCTTCACTTCCTGCTGGTTGACCTGCGAGACGATGTCGAAGGAAGGCATGGGCCGCGATTTTAGTCGTTCGTGATGGCCCGGCGCTCGCGGTCGCGCCAGCGGTCCGCGATCTTCAGATAAGCCGAGATAGGCGCTCTGAAAGGCGCCGCGGGCGATCTCGCTGACATTGACCGCACCGACCAGTTCATCGGCGGACTGCGGCGAGGAAGTCGGCCGCGTCGCGTGCGCCTGGGTACACGAGTGCGACGCGGGGCTTCAACGCAGGTTGAGCTGCTGCAGCTCCTCGATCCAGCGCAGCGTGGCGGCGCGCAGCCACTCGACGTCCTCCGGACCGCCATGCAGCGTGTACAGCGCCAGGTTGAGCGCCTTGCCGCGGATCAGCATCAGCGTGGTACTGGAAAGAAGATAGCGCGGCGGCTCGCCGCGCGAGCGCTCGGGCAGGCGCGCGCCCTGGATGATGGACACGACGTCCTGGTCCTTGCGCAGCTCCGCGAGCAATTTCGCGCGCCTCGGCTCGGCATCGAGGTAGGTGCGCAGCGCGAGCTTCGGGTCGGGCGGCGTGCCGAGGTCCCGCATGGCGTCGGCGACGAGCCCGTCGAAGGCCGACCGCGTGACGCGCGCCGTCTGCAGCTCGCGCGGCGTGGCCGCGATCACATAGCGACGCAGCTCCGGCGAATCGCCGACGTTGAAGCGGCGCACATCGCTGTCCTCGAGCGCAAAGATCAGGATCTTGTTCGAGGCCGCCGTGAGCTGCTCGGCGAGATCGAGCAGGCGCGGCGAGCCGGTGGCCTGCACGTCGGCGAAGCCGGGCGGCGTGTCGAGCGCGAGCCTGGTATCGCCGACCTGCACGGCGAATGGCGCCGCAAAAGCCTGAGTGGCTGAGACGGCGGCGATGAAAGCGGCGAGGGCGCGCACGCGGCGAATTCTAGCCCTCGTGCCGGATCACTTATCATTCCGGCGGTGAACATCCTCGGCAAGCTGCCAAAAGGCGAGAAGGTCGGCATCGCGTTTTCCGGCGGGCTCGACACCAGCGCGGCCGTGCACTGGATGCGCGCCAAGGGGGCTATTCCTTACGCCTACACCGCGAATCTCGGCCAGCCCGACGAGACCGATTACGAAGCGATCCCGCGCCAGGCACTCGCGCACGGCGCCAAGCTGGCGCGCCTCGTCGAGTGCCGGCCGCAGCTCGTCGCCGAGGGCCTTGCCGCGATCCAGTGCGGCGCCTTCCACATCAGCACTGCCGGCAACACCTATTTCAACACGACGCCGCTTGGCCGCGCGGTGACCGGGACGATGCTGGTCGTCGCCATGCGCGAGGACGGCGTCGATATCTGGAGCGACGGCAGCACCTACAAGGGCAACGACATCGAGCGCTTCTACCGCTATGGTCTGCTCGCCAACCCGCAGCTTCGCATCTACAAGCCGTGGCTCGACCAGCGCTTCATCGACCAGCTCGGCGGCCGCAAGGAGATGTCGGACTACCTGGCGGGCGCCGGCCTCGAATACAAAATGAGCGCCGACAAGGCGTACTCCACCGACGCCAACATCCTCGGCGCTACCCACGAGGCGAAGGACCTCGAGGATCTCGACAAGGGCATCTCGATCGTAAAACCCATCATGGGCGTTGCCTTCTGGCGCGAGAACGTCAAGGTGAAGCCTGAACGCGTCGCGGTGCGCTTCGAGGAGGGCATGCCGGTGGCGCTGAATGGACGGCGCTTCGCCGACCGTGTGGCACTCCTCACCGAGGCGAATGCCGTCGGCGGGCGCCACGGGCTCGGCATGTCGGACCAGATCGAGAACCGCATCATCGAGGCGAAAAGCCGCGGCATCTACGAGGCGCCGGGCATGGCATTGCTAAATATCGCCTACGAGCGCCTCGTCACCGGCATCCATAACGAGGACACGATCGAGCAATACCGCGCCAACGGCCGCCGCCTCGGACGGCTGCTCTACCAGGGTCGCTGGTTCGACCCGCAGACGCTGATGCTGCGCGAGAGCGCGCAGCGCTGGGTGGCGCGCGCCGTCACCGGCGAGGTGACCCTCGAGCTGCGCCGCGGCAACGACTACACCCTCCTCAAGACGAAGAGCCCGGCCCTCACTTACCGGCCCGAGCGGCTGACGATGGAGAAAGCGAAGGACGTCTTCTTCACGCCGGCGGACCGGATCGGCCAGCTCACGATGCGCAACCTCGACATCGCCGACACGCGCGACAAGCTCGAGTTTTACGGCCGGGCCGGGCTCCTCGGCGAAAGCGTCGGCAAGGCCATGCCGCTCCTCGGCCCCGCGGCGTCAAAGAAGAAGAAGCGCTAGCTCTTCACCTTGCCGAGGACGAGGAACTCGAGCAACGCCTTCTGCGTGTGCAGGCGGTTCTCCGCCTCGTCCCACACCACGCTCATCGGGCCGTCGATCACCTCGGCGGCGACTTCCTCGCCGCGGTGCGCCGGCAGGCAGTGCATGAAGAGCGCGTCGCGCTTCGCCGCCTTCATCATCTCGCCGTCGACCTGCCAGTCCTGGAAGTCGCGCTTGCGCTCCTCGTTCTCCGCCTCGAAGCCCATTGAGGTCCAGACGTCGGTGGTGACGAGGTCAGCGCTCTTCGCCGCCGCCATCGGGTCGCGGAACGTTTCGCAGTTCTTGTTCAGCCGCTCGGCCTCGACCTCGTAGCCGGGCGGCGTGGAGATGTGCAGGCGAAAGTCGAACAGGCTCGCGGCCTGGATCCAGCTGTTGCAGACGTTGTTCGAGTCGCCGATCCAGGCGACCGTGCGGCCGCGGATCGGGCCGCGCTGCTCGATATAGGTGTAGACGTCGGCCAGGATCTGGCAGGGGTGGTATTCGTCGGTCAGGCCGTTGATCACCGGCACGCGCGAGTTCTTGGCGAAGCGCTCGATGATGTCCTGCTCGAAGGTGCGCACCATGATCACGTCGCACATGCGCGAGATCACCTGCGCGGCATCCTCCACCGGCTCGCCGCGGCCGAGCTGCGAATCGCGCGTGTAGAGGTAGATCGCGGCGCCGCCCAGCTGGTGCATGCCCGACTCGAACGACATGCGCGTGCGGGTGGAAGGTTTCTCGAAGATCATCGCCAGCGTGCGATCCTCGAGCGGCCAGTAGCGCTCGTAGCGCTTGAACTTGTCCTTGATCGCCTTGGTGCGCGCGAAGACGTACTCGAGCTCCTCGCGCGAGAAGTCCCTGAACTGCAGGAAATGGCGCAGCAGCGGTTTAGGCGGCGACACGCTTCTCTAGGAAGCGCTGCACCAGGGGCGCCAGCCGCTCGACGACCATGCGTGCTTCGGCCTCGCTCATGACGAGCGGCGGCAGGATGCGCACCACGTTCTCCGCCGTCACGTTGATCACCAGTCCGGCCTCGAGCGCCTGCCTCACCAGCTCGCCGCAGGGGCGGGCCAGCTCCATGCCGATCATCATGCCCATGCCGCGCACCTCGACCACGCCGTCCATGCGCGGCAGGCCATTTCGAATGATGTCGCCGATGCGCACGGCGTTCGCCAGCAGGCCTTCTTCCTTCATCGTATCGATGGTGGTGCGCACCGCGGTCATGGCGAGCGGGTTGCCGCCGAAGGTCGAGCCGTGGTTGCCCGGCTTGAAGACCCCCTTGGCGCGGCCGCCGACCACGCACGCGCCCACCGGCACGCCGGACCCAAGGCCCTTGGCGAGCGGCACGACGTCGGGCATCAACCCGGCGTGCTGGTAGACGAACCATCTTCCGGTGCGGCCGAGGCCGCATTGCACTTCATCCGACATGAAGAGCCACTGCTGCCGGTCGCAGATTTCCTTCAGCCCCCGCAGGTAGTCGAGGCGCGAGACGTTGATGCCGCCTTCGCCCTGGATCGGCTCGATGAAGACGGCCACCACGTTCTTGTTGTGCTCGGCGATCTGGCGCACGGCCTCGAGATCGTTGAGCGGCACGCGCACGAAGCCCGAGACGAGCGGCTCGAAGCCGGCCTGCACCTTGCGGCTGCCGGTCGCCGACAGCGTGGCGAGCGAGCGGCCGTGGAAAGCCTTCTCCAGGACGATGATCGCCGGCTCGGCGACGCCGCGGTCATGGCCGTACTTGCGCGCTACCTTGATCGCGCACTCGTTGGCTTCGAGGCCCGAGTTGCAGAAGAACACCTCATCCAGCCCGGTGATTTCGGCGATGCGGTCGGCCGCCGCCTCCTGGTCGGGGATGCGCCAGAGGTTGGAGGTATGGATCACGCCGGAGTTGACGCGCGCGGCGAGCGCCTTGGTGAACTTCGGGTGCGCATAGCCGAGCGTGTTCACCGCGATGCCGGCCAGTGCATCGAGGTATTTGCGGCCTTCCTCGTCCCAGAGCCATACGCCTTCGCCGCGAACGAAGGCGACCGGCTGGCGGGCATAGGTGTTCATGATGTGGGACATCGCGTTCCCCCAAATGAAAAACGGCGGCACAGGCCGCCGTTCGAAAAATCCTAACAGAAAACGCTTAAGGCAGGCGCTGCAGGCCCTTCTCTTCGGCGGGCTTCAGCACCCGGATGCAGGGCAGGTAGCCCTCGTGCACGACGCCGTGCATCTCCATGCGCCGCGTCGAGCGCAGGAGATTGCCGAGGTATTCGGCGATCTTCGAGGTGATCGCCTGGCCGGGCACCAGCACCGGGATGCCGGGCGGGTAGGGCACGATCTGGTCGGCGCAGACGCGGCCGGCGAGGTTGCGGTTCACGCGCTCACGCTCGTCGAACACCGGCAGCAGCTCGCCGCCGCAGTAGTACGCATCGCGCGGCAGGTAGCGCAGTCGCGTGAAGTTCGGGATCTCGGGCGTTTGCACCAGGCGGCGCGGCGGCCGCCCCTGGCGCGCGATGCGCATCAGGGCATCGTAGAGCCGGGAGACTTTGGAGCGCGTGGTGCCGATGGTGAGCAGCAGCGTGAGGGTATTGAAGGTCGATTTCTCGACCTGGATGTTGTAGCGCTCGAACAGCTCCTTCTGCAGGTCTTCCACCGTGGTGCCGCAGCCCGAGATGTCGATGGTGACCTTGGTCGGGTCGAGCTGGATGCCGTCCGAGCGCACTTCCGGCGGCAGCAGGTCCTCGAGCTCGAGGACCCGGAACACCTTGGTGGAGTTGATGAGCTTGCGTACCTCGGTGGCAAGCTCGAGCGTGCGCGTGAGGAGCTTGTAGCCCTCCATCACCGCTTGCTTGCGCGCGATGTCGAGGCTCGCGATCAGCCCGTACTGCGGGCTGGTCGAGGTGTGCATGTTGAAGTTCTCGCGGAAGAGATGCTCGCGGAACCCCGGGTCGTTGACGTGGATCATCGAGGCCTGCGAGAAGGCCGACAGCACCTTGTGCGTCGACTGCGTCGCATAGTCGGCGCCGGCCTCGAGCGCGGTGGGCCGGAAGAACGGATGGAAGCGGGCGAAGCCGTACCAGGCCTCGTCGATGATCACCTTGATGCCCCTCGCGTGCGCGGCTTCGACGATGGAGGGCAGGTCGTAGCGCAGGCCGTCGTAGGTGCACGAGGTGATGATGATCGCCTGCGCATCCGGATGTTTTTTTATGGCACGAAACAAGTCTCGCTTCGGCACCGGCCCATAGAGTCCGTATTTCTTGTTGAGCGCGGCGTCGACGTAGATCGGATGGGCGCCCGAGAGCACCACGCCGTGGTGCACGCTCTTGTGGCAGTTGCGGTCGAGGATCAGCTTTTCGCCCGGGGCGATGAGCGTCTGGAAGATGACCTTGTTCGCCGTCGACGTGCCGTTGGTCGCAAAGAACGTGCGCTTCGCGCCGAAAGCTTTCGCCGCCTTGCCCTGCGCTTCGGCGATCACCGCCTTGGGCTCCATCAGCGAGTCGAGCATCGGCACCGACACCGACAAATCGGCGTCGAACACGTGCTCGCCCATGAAGTCGTAGAAATCGTTGATCCACGGACTGCCGCGCAGCGACTCGCCGGAGGAGTGTCCCGGGGTGTGCCACTGGTCCTTCGCCATCCAGACGTAGTTCTTCAGCTGGTCGTAGAACGGCGTGCGCGCGCGCTCCTGGATCTGCGCATTGAGGATGCGGTAGATGCCGCGATAGTCGCGCTCCTCGCGGTAGAAGTAGCCGTCGACCGCCTCGGCGAAGAGCGCGTCGACGATGTCGTCCTCCTCCTCGCGCGCGATCACGATGTAGACGTCGAGCTCGGGACGAAAGCGCGTGATGCGCTGCACGAGCTCGAGCGCCGACATCTCGGCCTTCGGCCGCGCGCCGTTCTTCAGCGTGTAGAGCGTATCGTCGACCAGCACCGCCTGCAGGTCGCCGTCGCGCTCGATCGCGGCGAGCGCGTCGTGCGCGGTGGTGACGCCGGTGAAGCCGATGCCGAGCGGATTGTCGAGCGAGCGCGCCGCGGCGTTGAGGCCCTTGACGAACTCGCGCAGCTCGAGCGCCTCGTCGTTGATCACGAGTATCCGGCTCGCCGGTTTAGCCACGCTCAGCCCCTATAATCCGGCGCAATGGCCGAAGCAGCGATCTGCGAGTTCGTCATCTTGGGGATGACACCGGACGGCAAGCCCTTCCGGCCGAGCGATTGGGCCGAGCGCTTGTGCGGGGTGATGTCCGCCTTCGGCGGCGATCATCGCATGCAGTATTCGCCGTTCGTGCATCCGGTCACGGCGAACGGCGTGCGCTGCGTGGTGGTGGACATCCGCCTCGAGGAAATCGAGCCGATGGCCTACCGGTTCCTGCTGAGCTTCGCCAAAGACAACGAGCTCAAGGTGCGCGACGGACGGATCGAGGAGCGCACCCGGCTCGCGGAAATGCAGCGTGTCGGGGATACGGCGTAGGTTATTTCAGTCCCTTGACGGCGTGCGCGAGGCGGCTCTTGTGACGGCCGCCGGCATTGCGATGCAGGATGCCTTTGGCGACCACGCGGTCAATCACGCGCTGCGACTCGCGCAGCGCGGCGAGCGCTGCTTCCTTGTTGCCGGCGGCGACTGCCTTGGTGACTTTCTTCATCGCGCTGCGCACGCTGGTGCGCAGCCCGATGTTGTGGTCGCGCCGCACGATCGCCTGCCGGGCGCGCTTGCGGACGGATTTGATGTTAGCCATGAATTATTGACGTTCCAGAAAAGGGGCCGGATTCTAGCATGAACCTCCTGCGGGCCCTGCTCGCGATCTCGAGCCTTACGCTCGTGTCGCGCGTCCTCGGCTATGTGCGCGATTTCTTCATCGCGCGCGCCTTCGGCGCGGGGCTCGCCACCGATGCGTTCTTCGTCGCCTTCCGCATCCCGAACCTCCTGCGGCGCCTCTTCGCCGAGGGCGCTTTTTCACAGGCTTTCGTGCCGGTGCTGGCCGAGTACAAGAACCGCCAGACCCCTGAGGAAACGAAGACGCTGGTTGACGGAGCGGCGACGGCGCTCTTTCTCGCGCTGGCGATCGCCGCGCTGATCGGCGTTTTGACCGCGCCCCTCATCGTCTACCTCTCGGCGCCGGGTTTTAGCGCCGATCCGACCAAGTTCGATCTCACGGTGCGCATGCTGCGCATCACGTTCCCGTACATCGCTTTCATCTCGCTGGTGGCGTTTTCAGCCGGTGTGCTGAATACGTGGAATCACTTTTCGGTGCCGGCGATCACGCCCGCGCTCCTCAATGTCTGCTTCATCCTCGCCGCGGTGCTCTTCGCCCAGTACTTCGATCCGCCGGTGGTCGCGCTGGCGTGGGCGGTGTTCGCCGGCGGCGTGCTGCAGCTCGCGCTGCAGGTGCCCTATCTCAGGCGTATGGGGCTGCTGCCCCGATGGCGGCTGGATCTCTCGCATCCGGGAGTGCGGCGAATACTCAGGCTGATGGCGCCCGCGGCGTTCGGCGTATCGATCAGCCAGGTGTCGCTCCTGATCAACACGATCTTCGCCTCGTTCCTCGCTTCCGGCAGCGTGTCGTGGCTCTATTACGCAGACCGGCTGATGGAGTTTCCGGCCGGCATGCTGGGCGTCGCGCTCGGCACGATCCTGCTGCCGAGCCTGTCGAAGTATCACGCGGCGGCGGACCACGCGGAATACTCGCGCCTGCTTGATTGGGGGCTGCGGCTCACGGTGCTGCTTGCGGTGCCGGCCGCCGCGGCGCTGGCCGTGCTCGCCATTCCGCTCATCGCGGCGCTGTTCCACTACGGCCGCTTCACTCCCGAAGATGCGTGGATGACGCGCAATGCGGTGGTTGCCTATAGCGTCGGCCTGGTCGGCATGATCCTCGTGAAGATCCTCGCGCCGGGCTTCTACGCGCGCCAGAACATCACCACGCCGGTGAAGATCGGCATCCTCACGCTCGTCATCACGCAGCTCATGAACCTCGCGTTCATCGGGCCGCTCAAGCATGCCGGGCTCGCGCTCGCCATCGGCCTCGGCGCGTGCCTCAACGCGGCGCTGCTCTACCGGGGATTGCGCAAGGTTGGCATCTACACGCCGCAGCCCGGCTGGCCGGTGTTCGTGCTCAAGGTGGCAGCGTCAGTCGGCTTCATGGCGATCGTGCTGGTCACTACGATGGGGGATGCAAGCTGGTGGCTCATCGCCGGCGCGCGCTACAAGCTGCCGGCGCTTCTCGGCCTGGTCGCGCTCGGCATGCTCGCCTATGGCGCGAGCCTCGCGCTCTTCGGCTTTCGATGGCGCGACTTCTCGCGCAGAGGAGCGGCCTGATGGCGGTGCCGCTCGACGCCTTCGCCAAGCTCATCGCGGAGGACGACGCGCGCATCGACCTGGCGCACGCCTGCCTGATGATCGCGCAGGACGCCTATCCGGCGCTCGAGGTGGAGCGCTATCTCGGCGACATCGAGCGCATGGCCATGCGGCTGCGCGGCCGCATGCCGCAGAGCTCGGCCGTGGAAGAGCGTGTCGCTGCACTGAACCAGTTCCTGTTCGAGGACCTCGGTTTCCACGGCAATACCGACGAGTACTACGACCCCTGCAACAGCTACTTGAACGACGTGATCGACCGTAAGGTCGGCATTCCGATCTCGCTCTCGGTGCTGTACATGGCCGTGGGTCGCCGCGTCGGCCTGCCGCTCGAAGGCGTCTCGTTTCCCGGGCACTTCCTCGTGCGCGTGCGGATGCGCGCCGGCGTGCTGGTGCTCGATCCCTTCGCGGCCGGCGCGCCGCAGTCGGAGGCCGACCTGCGCGAGCGGCTGCAGCGCGTGATCCCGGCGGGTGTGACGGACGACGTGCCGGTCTCCGAGCTGCCGCTCGACCAGTTCCTCGAAGCCGCGACCAACCGCCAGATCCTGGCGCGCGTGCTGCGCAACCTGAAGACCATCTACCGCGAGACCGACAAGCCGGAGCGGATGCTCGAGGTGCTGAACCGCATGCTGCTGGTGGCGCCCGATGCCACGGCCGAGCTGCGCGAGCGCGGCATCGTCTACCAGCGGCTGGAGTGCTATCGGGCGGCGCTCAAGGATCTGTCAGATTACGTGGAGCGCGAGCCCGAGGCGCCGGACATGGACGAGGTGCGCGTCAGGCTGATGGAGGTCTCGGCTCGCTGCGCCCGGCTCAATTGACCTAGAATCGTCGCTCGAATTTCCCAAACCCCAGTAGGAGGAGCATGAAACGCAGATCATTCCTGAAGAAAGCCGCTGCGGGCGCGACGCTCGGCGTAGTTGCGGCGCCGGCAATTGCGCAATCCCAGCCGGCCATCCAGTGGCGCATGGCGGCAAGCTGGCCGAAGAGCCTGGACACGCTATACGGCGGCGCGGAGCACATTTGCAACCGCGTGGCCGAGGCGACCGGGGGCAAGTTCACCATCAAGCTGTTCGCGGCGGGCGAGATCGTCGGGGGCCTGCAGGTCATGGACGCCGTGTCCAACGGCACCGTGGAGTGCGGGCACACCGCGGCGTATTACTACTTCGGCAAGGACCAGACGTTTGCGTTCGGCACGAACATTCCGTTCGGCCTGAACGCGCGGCAGCAGTACGCCTGGTACTACCACGGCGGCGGCCTCGAGCTGATGCGCGAGTTCTACAAGGACTACAACATCGTCACCCATCTCGCCGGTAACACCGGCTGCCAGATGGGCGGCTGGTATCGCAAGCCCATCAAGTCGCTGGCCGACCTGAAGGGTCTCAAGTTCCGCATCGGCGGAACCGGGGGTACGGTGCTGGCGAGGCTGGGCGTGGTGCCGCAGCAGATCGCCGGCGGCGACATCTATCCGGCGCTGGAAAAAGGCACGATCGACGCCGCCGAGTGGGTCGGCCCGTACGACGACGAGAAGCTCGGCTTCTACAAGGTGGCGAAGAACTATTACTACCCCGGCTGGTGGGAGAGCGGTTCATCGCTCGAGTGCTATGTCGGCACCAAGGCTTGGGCGTCGCTCCCCAAGGAGTATCAGGCGATCTTCGAAGCGGCGTGCGCCGAGGCCTACATTTGGATGCTCTCGAAATACGACGCGCTCAACCCGGCGGCGCTCAAGCGCCTGCTGGCAAACGGCGTGAACCTTGCGCCCTTCCCGAACGATGTGATGATGGCGAGCTTCAAGGCCTCGGAAGAGAACTACGAGGAGGTCGCTACCAAGAATCCGAAATTCAAGAAAGTCTGGGAGCCGTGGAAGAAATTCCGCGACGAACAGGTGCAATGGTTCTCGATCGCGGAAGGGCGCATGGATAGCTTCATGGTGTCGGCGCAACGCGCCGCGCAACGAGGCACAGGAAAGAAAAGCTAGGGCAGCCTTTTGTGCGACTAAGCCCCGCCTCGGCGGGGCTTTCTCACCGTTGCTACCGGCGTTCGCGCTCTACTTCTTCTGATCGGATGGCGCGCCCTCGCCCTCGAGCGGCGTCTCGTCCTCCTGCGTATCGACCGGCACTTCGATCTGCATCTTGTCCGTGTTGACGGCGGCTTTCTTGGCGAGGCCGCCGCTCACCAGACCCGGGAACGAGATGATCAACGCGACCATCAGCAACTGGATCACGACGAACGGCACGGCGCCCCAGTAGATCTGGCCGGTGGTCACCCGGGGAGTCGGGCGGCCGGAGATCCTGTCGATGAAGTCCTTCGCCGGTGCCACGCTGCGCAGGTAGAAGAGCGCGAAGCCGAACGGCGGGTGCATGAACGAGGTCTGCATATTCACACCGAGCAGCACGCCGAACCAGATGAGGTCGACGCCGAGCTTTTCCGCCGCCGGCCCGAGCAACGGGATGACGATGAACGCCAGCTCGAAGAAATCGAGGAAGAAGGCGAGCAGGAATACGAGGACATTGACCACGATCAGGAAGCCGAGCTGGCCGCCGGGCAGATTGAGCAGCAAGTGCTCGACCCAGAGGTGGCCGTCCACGCCATAGAACGTCAGGCTGAACACGCGCGCGCCGACCAGGATGAAGACCACGAACGAAGTCAGCTTGGCGGTGGTGTTCATCGCCTGCCGCAGCAGGCTTAACGACAGGCGCCGGCGCACCAACGCCATCGCCAGCGCGCCGCTCGCCCCCATGGCGCCGCCTTCGGTCGGCGTCGCCACGCCGAGGAAAATGGTGCCGAGCACGAGGAAGATCAGCGCGAGCGGCGGGATCAGCACGAACGTGACGCGCTCGGCCATGCGAGAAAGCAGGCCGAGCTTGAATAGGTGGTTGATGACCGAAGCCATGAAGGCCACTCCAACGCCCACCGCCGTCGACAGGACCAGCAGCTCGTCGATCGGCGGGTTGGGTTGTGGATAGTGGTACTGGGCAAATGCTACCGAGGCCACGATGGCGATGATCACCAGCACGATCAGGGAGGTCGTGCCGCCGCTGCCATTGGGTTCGCGGAAGACCCGCGCTTCCACCGGCAGGGCCGGCGCCCAGGCGGGCTTGAAAAAAGCGATGCCCGTCGCGTAAATCGCGTAGAGGCCAGCTAGGGTGATTCCGGGAATGAAGGCTCCCGCGTACATGTCGCCCACGGATTTGCCGAGCTGGTCGGCCATCACGATCAGCACTAGCGAAGGCGGGATAATCTGCGCGAGCGTGCCGGAGGCGGCGATCACGCCGCTCGCGAAACGCCGGTCGTAGCCGTAGCGCAGCATGATCGGCAGCGAAATCAGGCCCATCGAGATGACCGAGGCCGCCACCACGCCCGTGGTGGCGGCGAGCAGGGCGCCGACGAAGATCACTGCGAAGGCGAGCCCGCCCCGCAGCGGCCCGAACAGCTGGCCGATGGTGTCGAGCAGATCCTCGGCCATGCCGCTGCGTTCGAGGATCAGGCCCATGAAGGTGAAGAACGGCACCGCGAGCAGCGTGTCGTTCGACATCACCGCCCACAGGCGCTGCGGCAGCGCCTGGAAGAGCGAGGCTTGCAACAGGCCGAGCTCTACGCCGAGCAGCCCGAAAAATATGCCGACCGCGGCGAGGGCGAAGGCGACCGGATAACCGAAAAGCATCACCACGATCAGCGAGACGAACATGAGCGGCGCCATGTTCTGGATCAGGAACGCAATCATGCGACCTCTCCCCGCTCCTTGCGCAGGTCCTCGGCGAGGAGCTCCTCGGCCGTCGGGCCCTCGTCCTTCTCGCTGGGATCCGGGATCATCCCGCGCAGAAAAGCGATGCGCTTGATCAATTCCGAGATGCCCTGGAGGACCAGCAGGAAGAAGCCGACCGGCAGCATCAGCCGGGCGGGCCAAACGATCAGGCCGCCCGCATTGGTCGAGACTTCGTTGCTCTGGTAGGCGTCAAGGAACACCGGCCAGGACAACCACATGATCGCGATTGCCATCGGCAGCAGGAACAAGACCGTGCCCAAGATATCGATCCACGCTCTGCCCCGGCTCGACAGCAGCCCGGAGACGATGTCGATGCGTACGTGCTGGTTGTGCAACAGGGTATAGCCTGCGCAGAACAGGAACACGAACGAGAACAGGTACCACTGGATTTCCAACCATGAGTTCGAGCTCACGTTGAAGGCATAGCGAACGATCGCATTGCCGGTGCTGATCAGCACGGCGGCGAGAATCAGCCAGTAGGTGAGCCTGCCGACATGCTCGTTAAGCGTGTCGATGGCGCGTGACAAGCGCAGGCACAGCTTCAGCATCGCAACCCCTCCTTTGCGAATCCAGCCACTACGGGTCGAATCAGGCGGACTTCAACGAATCGCTGCGCTCCGGGTTGCCCGCCCGCGAGCGCATCTCCATTGCACGCCGCTGCACCGTTTCTTGCAGCCCCGGTTTATAACCTAGCGCAAACAACGCCTCGGCGGCGAGAAAGATCGGCGCGACGAAAATCTGGAACAGGTTGTCGGCCAGCGCGGGCTTGCGGCCCTCGAAGACGTGGCCGGCGAGCTGCAGGATCCATCCGCCTACGAACAGCACCGCGAACCAGGTCCAGCCGGCAACAGGGCCCAGCCGCGCGATCGACTCGCCTGCCCAGGCGAGCAAAGCGAATACGACCAGCATCGCGAGCGCGAGCGGCACGTCGAGCATCAGGTAGTAAACGAGGAGCACAGCCGCGAGCACCATGGCGGCGCTCACGTCGCCGACGCGCAGCCAGGCGAGCGGGATGAACAGCGAGAGCGCGATGAGCGGCACGCCGATGAAATGCGTCGCCTTGTTGCGCGCATCCTGGTGGTACGCCGCATAGGTCGCCATCTGCTCTTCGATCGGCTTCATCGGACGGCGGAAGATATCATCTATAATCAGCATTTTAACGACTCCATGGTAGTCACGCACGGCTCGTTGCGGCCCGCCCGGAGCCGATGCGCAGTCACCATCGGCAACTTCGACGGCGTGCATCGTGGCCATCGCGCGCTGATCGACCGGGTCGTAGCCAAGGCCCGCGAGCTGAGCGTGACATCCTGCGTCCTGACCTTTGAGCCTCACCCGCGCGAATTTTTCGCGCCGGGAAGCGCGCCCGCGCGCCTTACGCGGTTGCGCGAAAAGCTCGAGCTCATCGCCGCCGCGGGCGTCGACCGCGTCCACGTCATTCGCTTCGATGCAGGGTTTGCTGCGCTGAGCGCAGCGCGCTTCATCGATGACGTGCTGCTCAAGGGGTTGCGCACCGCGTGGCTCCTCGTCGGCCGAGATTTCCGCTTCGGCGCGCAGCGCAAGGGCGATTTCGCCACCCTCGAGGAACAAGGTTTCGCGCTCGAGGCGATGGATGACGTGGCGATCGAAGGCGAGCGGGCGTCGAGCTCGGCGGTGCGAGCCGCGCTCGAGGCCGGCGATTTTTCCCGCGCCGACCGGTTGCTCGGCCGCCCGTACACGCTCGGCGGCCACGTGGTGCACGGCGCGAAGCTCGGGCACGAGCTCGGCTTTCCCACCGCCAACATCCACCTGCGCCAGCGTCCGCCCCTGGCAGGCATCTACGTTGTGCAAGTGGAAGATTTTGGCCCCGGCGTGGCCAGCGTCGGATATCGACCCACGGTGAACCCGGTGCCGCGTCCGCTGCTCGAAGTCCATTTGCTCGAGCGTGGCGGCGATCTCTACGGGCAACGGCTTAGCGTACGGTTCCTGAAGAAGCTGCGCGACGAAGCGAAATTCGACGGCTTGCCGGCGCTGCGTGCGGCGATGGCGCAAGACGCCGCGCAGGCGCGCCAGTATTTTGCGAGACATGGCTGACTACAAAGACACGCTGAATCTCCCGGAGACGCCGTTTCCCATGCGCGGCGACCTCGCGAAGCGAGAGCCGCAATGGGTCAAGGAGTGGCACGAGAAGGGCGTCTATCGCCGGCTGCGCACCATCGCCAAGGGGCGGCCGAGGTTCGTCTTGCACGACGGCCCGCCGTACGCGAGCGGCGACATCCACATCGGCACGGCGATGAACAAGATCCTGAAGGACATCATCGTCAAATCGAGGACGCTGGCCGGGTTTGACGCGCCTTACGTGCCGGGCTGGGACTGCCACGGCATGCCGATCGAGGTGCAGATCGAGAAGAAGTACGGCAAGAACCTGCCGCCGCAGGAGACCCAGCGCCTGTGCCGCGCCTTCGCCACCGAGCAGATCGAAAGCCAGAAAAAAGGCTTCCAGCGGCTCGGCGTGCTCGGTGACTGGGACCATCCGTACCTGACGATGGATCCGGCGACCGAGGCGAACGAGATCCGCGTACTCGGACGCATCCTCGCGAACGGTTACCTCTACCGGGGCCTGAAGCCGGTCAACTGGTGCTTCGACTGCGGCTCGGCGCTCGCCGAGGCCGAGGTCGAATACGCGGATCGCAAGGATCCGGCGATCGACGTGGGCTTTGCGTTCACCGAGCCGGAGAAGCTCTCGAAAGCGTTCGGCATCAAGGTGGACAAGCCCGGTTTCGCGGTCATCTGGACGACGACGCCGTGGACGCTGCCGGGCAACCAGGCGCTGAACGTCCACCCCGAGTTCGTCTACCACCTCGTAGACACGCCGAAGGGGCTGCTGATCCTCGCGGCCGAGCTGCAGGAGGCCTGCCTCGCCCGCTACAAGCTTTCGGGGAAGACGCTCGCGTCCTGCAAAGGCAGCGCCCTGGAGAACATCCGCTTCCAGCATCCGTTCTACGAGCGCCGCGCGCCGATCTATCTCGGCGAATACGTGACGCTCGAGACCGGTACCGGCATCGTGCATTCAGCGCCGGCCTACGGCGTCGAGGACTTCGAGTCGTGCCGGCGCTACGGCATGAAGGACGAGGAAATCCTCACGCCGGTGATGGCCGACGGCAAGTTTGCGCCGTCGCTGCCGCTCTTCGGCGGGCTGTCGATCTGGGACGCGAACGGCAAGATCATCGCCGAGCTCGAGAAGCGCGGGGCGCTCTTGCACAAGGAGAGCTACGTCCACAGCTACATGCACTGCTGGCGCCACAAGACGCCGGTGATCCTGCGCGCGACGACGCAGTGGTTCGCCGCGATGGACAAGCCTGTTGGCGGGGAAAGCCTGAGGAGCACCGCGTTGCGCGGCATCGAGGCGACCGAGTTCTTTCCCGAATGGGGCAAGGCACGATTGCACGGCATGATCGCCAACCGGCCCGACTGGACGCTCTCGCGCCAGCGGCAGTGGGGCGTGCCGATGCCGTTTTTTCTCCACCGCGAGACCGGCGCGCTCCACCCGCGCACGCAGGAACTGCTCGAGCAGGTGGCGCAGCGAGTGGAGAAGGGCGGCATCGAGGCTTGGCAGTCCGTGACCGCCAAGGAATTGCTGGGTGCCGAGGCGGCGCAGTACGAGAAGAGCAAGGACACGCTCGACGTGTGGTTTGATTCCGGCTCGACGCACTTCACGGTGCTGCGCGGCTCGCACCAGGAGGAGTCGGCCTTTCCGGCCGACCTCTACCTGGAAGGCTCCGACCAGCACCGCGGCTGGTTCCATTCGTCGCTCCTCGTCTCCTGCATGCTCGATCGCGTGCCGCCGTACAAGGCGCTGCTCACGCACGGCTTCACCGTCGATGGCACCGGCCGCAAGATGTCGAAGTCGCTCGGCAATATCGTCGCTCCGGAGAAGGTGTCGAATACCCTGGGCGCGGAAATCCTGCGGCTGTGGGCCGCCGCCACCGATTATTCGGGAGAGCTGTCGATCTCGGATGAGATCCTGAAACGGGTCGTCGAGAGCTACCGCCGCATGCGCAACACGCTGCGCTTCCTGCTCGCCAATACCTCGGACTTCGATCCTGCGCGCCATGCCGTCGCGCCGGCGCAGATGGTGGAGATCGACCGCTACGCGCTTGCACTGACGGCGGAAATGCAGAAGGCCGTGGCGGCGGATTACGAGAGCTATCAGTTCCACTTGGTGGCGCAGCGCCTGCAGTCTTTCTGCTCCGAGGACCTTGGCGGGTTCTACCTCGACATCCTCAAAGACCGTCTCTATACGTGCAAGGCCGATTCGGTGGCGCGCCGCTCGGCGCAGACCGCGCTCTGGCACATCACGCACAGCCTGGTGCGCCTGATAGCGCCGATCCTTTCCTTCACGGCGGAAGAGCTGTGGCAGGCGTTCACAGGCAAGGCGGACGACAGCGTCTTCTTCCACACCTGGCACGAGCTGCCGCAGCCGGCCGATGCCGCCGCGCTGCTCGAGAGCTGGACGCGGCTGCGCGAGCTGCGCAACCCCGTGAGGAAGGACATCGAGGCGCTCCGCGCCGCGGGCAAGGTGGGCGCATCGCTCCAGGCGGAGGTGGAGTTCCACGCCGAGGGCGACGACTTCGAGCTCCTGCGCGGCCTCGAAGAGGATTTGAAGTTTGTGATGCTCACTTCCGCGGCTCACGTGCACCGCGGCCCGGCCCAAATCGAGGTCGAGCCGAGCGCGCACCGCAAGTGCGAGCGCTGCTGGCATTACCGCGCGGATGTGAACGACGAGGCGCTGTGCGGCCGCTGCCAGACCAACCTGAACGGCCCGGGCGAGCGCCGCACGCATGCTTAGCGCCGGGCGCTGGTTCGCGCTGGCGCTCGGCGTGGTGCTCGCCGATCAAGTCACCAAGGCGCTCGTGCTCGCGCGCTTCTCGCTCGGCGAGCGCCTCGAGCTGACCGGGTTCTTCAACATGGTGCTGGTCTACAACAAGGGCGCCGCGTTCAGCTTCCTCTCCGACGCCGGCGGCTGGCAGATGCCGGCGCTCGTCGTTTTCGCGGTGGTGGCGATCGCCGTGGTCGGCACCTTCATCGTGCGCTCGCCCGGCCGGCAGATGCTGTGCACCGGGCTCGGGCTGATCCTCGGCGGCGCGCTCGGCAACCTGATCGACCGCGTGCGCTTCGGCCAGGTGGTGGACTTTCTCGACTTCCACGCCGCAGGCTGGCACTGGCCGGCGTTCAACGTCGCCGACTCGGCGATCACGATCGGCGCGGCGCTCCTCATCCTGGAAGGCTTCGTGAACCGTGAAGGGCGAGCTCGCGCTTCTCCTTAAGGCGCTGGCCTTCGCCGCGCACAAGCACCGCGACCAGCGGCGCAAGGACGCGGAGGCATCGCCTTACATCAACCACCCGATCGCGCTCGCCGACGTGCTGGTGAACGAGGGCGGCGTGGCGGACTTCGAGGTGCTGTGCGCGGCGCTGCTGCACGACACGGTCGAGGACACGGCGACGACCTACGAGGAGCTGGTCGACGCCTTCGGCTCGCGCATCGCGCGCATCGTCGCCGAGGTCACCGACGACAACGACCTGCCGAAGCAGGAGCGCAAGCGCCTGCAGATCGAGCATGCGCCGCACATCTCGCGCGAGGCGAAGCTCGTCAAGCTCGCCGACAAGTTATGCAACCTGCGCGACGTCGCCGAGCGTCCGCCGGCGAAGTGGGACCTGGCGCGGCGGCGCGAGTATTTCGACTGGGCAAGACAGGTGGTCGACGGCCTGCGCGGCGCGCCTGGCGAGGAAATGCGGCGGCTCGAGGCGGCATTCGACGCCGCGTACGCGAAACGCCCCGCTTAATCCAGACTACCAACAAGAACGCGGAAGACTCTGTCGATCGAGCGGACGAACTCCGCCAGCGGCACAAGTCCAGCTCGCGCCGCCATCGATCGTTTTCATCAAAATCGTACGGCCCCTCAACTCCGGGCTCAGTCCAAACGACGCAGTCGTCGCCTGGAGAGCTGCTCTGCCCGGGGGCCCGTTGTCCGGATCGCCGTAGTAGGTTATTGAGGCCGTATACCTGCTCGAGGTGGTGGCCAGGACCTCCTCCACCGCTGCGGGCCAACTGTTGTTGGTCGAGTAATACTCCGTCATCGGCGTTCTCACCGCCGATAGCAATCCCAAAACCTCGGCCAGCTCCGCCCGCCCGAGATAGGCCGTATAGATGGGTACCGACAAGGCGGACAAAATTCCCACGATCAGCAAGACGGAGGCAATCTCGAGCAGTGTGAAGCCCGTGAAGCGACTAGGGCGATAGGTCGTCACGAGGCTAGTCTACGGGCACGGCCGTGCAGGCGGTGTAAGCCGGGTGCAAGCCGGCTTTTGCCACGCGAGGTGAAGCGGCGCAGACTGCCGCGAAGGGAGGGCGCTGGCATGGCGAAAACCATCCTGGTCGTGGAAGACGACCCGGACATGCGCGAATGGATCAGCCTGCATTTGCGCAATGCCGGGTACACGGTACGCAGCGTCGAGAACGGCTTCAAGGCGGCAGGCGCGTGCCTGCAGAAGAAGCCCGATCTCGTGTCAGCGACCTGCACGCCCGGCATGGGCGGCCTCGACATGATCAAGGTCCTGAACACGGAAGGCGGGCTGAAGGACATCCCGGTGATCTTCTTCACCGCGGACACGGCGCGGCGCGAGCGCAGCACGGCGCTCGGCGCGGTCGAATACCTGACCAAGCCGATCGCGCCCGAAGCGCTCGTCGCGGCCGTCGCCCAGCACCTCGTCTCGTAAAATAGCGGGATGGAGATATTGCTCGCGAACCCGCGGGGGTTCTGCGCCGGCGTGGAGCGCGCCATCGAGATCGTCGAGCGCGCGCTCGAGCTGCACGGCGCGCCGATCTACGTGCGCCACGAGATCGTGCACAACAAGTTCGTCGTCGACCGCCTGCGGGCCAAAGGCGCCGTGTTCGTCGAGGACCTGGACGAGGTGCCGGCGGGCGGCACGGTGATCTTCAGCGCGCATGGCGTCGCCAAGGCCGTGCAGGCCGAGGCCGACCGCCGCGGGCTGAAGGTGTTCGACGCCACCTGTCCCCTCGTCTCGAAGGTGCACATCGAGGTGACGAAGATGCTGCGCGCGGGCTACGAGATCGTGATGATCGGCCATCACGGGCATCCGGAGGCGGAGGGCACCATGGGCCAGTCCGCGGCCGGCATGCACCTGGTCGAGACGCTGGAGGACGTCGCCGCGCTCAAGGTCGCCGCGCCCGAGAAGCTCGCCTACGTCACGCAGACCACGCTCTCGGTCGACGACGCGAAGACGATGGTCGCGGCCCTCAAGCGGCGCTTCCCGAAGATCCGCGGCCCGAAGAAGGACGACATCTGCTATGCGACGCAGAACCGCCAGGATGCGGTCAAGTTCATGGCGCCGCAGTGCGACGTCGTGATCGTGGTGGGCTCGCCGAACAGCTCGAACTCCAACCGCCTGCTCGAGGTGGCCGAGCACATCGGCGCCCAGGCCTACATGGTCGACAGCGCGGCCGACCTGAAGCCCGAGTGGCTGGAAGGCAAGACCCGCATCGGCGTCACGGCCGGGGCGTCGGCGCCCGAGGTGCTGGTGAACGAGCTGATCGCGCGCCTGAAGGCGCTGGGCGCGCAGAGCGTGCGCCCGCTCGCGGGCATCGAGGAAAAAGTGGTGTTCTCACTACCGCGGGAACTAAAAGCGTAACTCCGCGGGGTGGATTTGGTGGTCGTGCCATTCGTCCAGCCATCGTTGTTGCGGACAAATGCCCGCGTGAATTTTTCGATCATTCGCGCGCAATCTTGGCGGCCCCAATTTACAGTTAGATTTTCAACTGCCAATCGCCACCCGGCGCACGGCAGGCGATTCCATTTACAGCGGCCTCTGCGGCACCTTTGTTGTGGCCCTTTGCCTTGCCCTTTCCTTTGCCCGGATGCTTCTCCTCGCCCTGACCTGAAACCGCCACCGCCTTGAATTCACGGCACGGATTCTTTACGTCGCCGAAGTTCCGCGTCGGGGTCAACTTGTAGGTCACGCCAGTCGCGGCGTTCGTCCAAGCGACGGTCTGCTGCTCGCCAGCGAGTTCGAGCGCGTGGCCCATGCATCCGCGGTCGCCGTTATCGATCTGCGCGCCGATTTTCGATCCGATGACTGCGCCGAGCACCGTCCCCACGACCATGGCCACGGGGCGATTGTCCCCCTTGGCGACTTGTGAGCCGATCGCGCCTCCCACCACGCCGCCGAGCACCGCGCCCACTGCTGCGCTATCGCACTTTCCGTCAAGAACCCCATAGTCCTTGTCCCACTTCTTGCCGGTGTATCCGACATAGTTCGGGTCATTTTTTTTGCGCCAGCCATGGGCCGGGGCCCAAGGTGGCGGGTCGGCGAGTACTGGGCCGGCAATGGATGCGAGCACGAGGAAAACAACCGCACTCCCTAAACGTTTTTTCATGAGAATCCCCAATGTGTTCGATGCCGGCCCCAAAGCATGGCTGCGGCTGACTTGCGACCGGCTACTTGCAGTTCTCGCTGACCAACTGCTGGGCGCGCGCTTTTTCCTGCGCGATGCGATTGTCGTCGTAGAAATAGCGCTCGCCCTTCGCATCCACCCCGGCAAACCGCCCGCCCACGTCGAACTGCGCCATCGCCTCGCGCGCCCGAGTGCAGGCTTCCTGGCGCTGCTTGGTCTTGGTCTCATCCTCGGCGGACTTCTTGTCGGCCTCGGCGCGCTCGGCCTGGCGCTTGCGGAATTCCTGCTCGGGGTTGGCCGGCGGCTTGGCGCCGGGCTTGGCCTCCGTCGTTTCCCCGGCCGGTGGCGTCGCGGACTTGAGGACCTTGGCGGCCTGGCCGGCCGGGCAAGGCGACTGCGAGTAGACCGTCTTGCCGGAGGCATCGACGCATTTGTAGACCTGCGCCGATGCGGGCGCCGCGAGCAGCAGTCCGCTAATAAAGAGCGCGAGTCTCATCAGTCCGTCTTCCTGTACCAGTAAGTGCGCAGCCGCGACTGCAGCTTCAGGCCGCCCGGGTTGGTGGTCTGCACGCCGGCGATGACCGTCTGGTAGTACTTGCCGCCGATCTGCACCACCACCGGCACCGGCGTCGGCAGGAAGCCGCCGCCGGCGAACGTGGCGAAGCGGCCGAGACCCGCGGTCGGCACATACTGCGTCGGCAGGCTGGTGAAGATGTTCTGCGAGTTGCCGTTCTGGAAGTTCAAGCCGTACTGCCGCGCGGTGCCGAGGTCGGACGTGCATGCGTTGCTGGCGTTGGCACCGACGTTCTGGCCCGTGCCCGTCACGGTGTCCTCCTTCGGCTGGTTGGTATTGAAGATCACCGTGCTCGCCGCCGTGGTGGCCGAGGACACGGTCTTTTCGCCTACGTTGGTGGGCGCGAACAGGAATTTCCAACCTTTCGCAGCATCGAGTGCAGCCTGTGCCTGCGCTTGCGTGGTGCCCGACGCGCAGAGCGTGGCAAGTTGCAAGCAGCCATTCGTGATGTCGTAGAGGTTGGTCTCGGCAATGACGGTGGGCGCGGTGGCCGTCGGCGGGATCGTGGCGACGTTCGTGTCCTTGATCATGTAGAAGCGGTTGTTGACCACCATGTCGAACGGATGCTCGCGGTCGCCGCTGCCGAGCAGCACCGCATCGAACTGCGTGCTGCCGACCGACGAATACACCACGTCGGGCTGGAACTCGAACTTGCGCATGTCGACCGCAGCCGGACCGCCGAGCGTCGTCGAACTGGCGCTCGACGCCGAAATGCCCGCAAGCTTAGTGACCACCCAGTTTGCCGGGTCGGCGTCGGCGACGTCGAAGCGCCATACGTTGCCGCCGGTGTCCGGTGCGTAGATGCGGTCCATGTAGCCCACCGGCACGTTCTCGATGCCGGTGGTCAAGGTGCGCGCCGCGGTGTTGGCGCGGTTGCGCAGGATGGCGAGGTCGGCGGTGATCGAATAGTTCATGCCGCTCACGGACAGCGTGGGCGACGCGCTGGCGGGCCCCGCACTCCACAGCACCGCGCCGGTCGCCGCGTTCACTATGAAGAGGCCTTGGCCCATGGTGCGGCTGCTGGTCTGGCTCGTGCCGCCCGCCGGAGGACAATTGGCCGCGCTCATCGGCGTGGGCGGCGTCAAGCCGGTCAACCCGGTGACCGAAGCCGAACTGAAGGCCGTGACGTAGCAGGGCTGGAAGTCCTCAGCCGCAGGGTCATAGCCAGCACCGAAGATCAGGACCGGCGTCGTCGGATACGCGCGCAGGTACACCACCTGAGGCTGCGACCAGGTCTGGCCGATATTCCCCCAACCCGTGTCGCAACTCGCCGTTCCCGTGGGCTGAGCGCAGCCTTTTTTCCAGAGGAGCTTCGGCGCGGTCGGATCGGTGATGTCGAACGCGTAGATCATCCGGCCGCCGCGGCGCATGGCCGTGTACAGGTAGACCTTGTCGCCGCTCAAGTCGGAAGTGAGCTGGCTGTCGGAGTTCGCGTCGAGCGTGTACACGCCGATGGGACCGTCGAAGAAGTAGCCCTTCGGATAGTTGGAGGAGATCACCGGCGTCTGGTCGCGCAGGCGCTTGAGCTTGCCGAAATGCTCGAGCGCGATAAACGACCACTGCTCGTTGCCGCCGCCGCTCGCCTGGCCGCCCTTGATCGCGTGCAGCATGCCGTCGTTCGCGCCGTAGAACACATAGACGTCGTTGTTGCCAGCGATGCGGTTGTAGTTGATCACCGCCGGGCGAGAGTGCAGCACGTCGCCGTGCACGGAAGAGCGCACGTCGGTGGTTACGCCGTTCTTGTTCTCGTCGTCCTTGTTGTCCATGCCGCGCACCCAGTTGATCAGGTTGGTGCGCTCCAATGGATCAGGCACCGTCGCGAGGCCCGCCGTGATGGTGCCGGTCGCCTGCGACTGGTTGCTGATCGACGTGACCTTGCTCGTCAAGTCACCGCTCTTCGATGCATAAATGGCGGTGGTCGTAGCGGCATTCACCGTCAGAGCTCCCGCCGTGATGCTGGAGAGCGCGATGTTCGGACCGGTCGTGCTTCCACTCCACTGAAGCGTCGTCGCGCTCGCCGTGGGCGCGACGCCCTGCGACGTGGCCGTCGTCGTCAGGCCGCTCGCCGTCGACACGTTGCTGGGCACCACGTCGATGGTGACTGTGCCCGAAATATCGCCATAGCTCAGGGCCGCTGTCGCGGTGCTCGTCACGCCGGAGTTGCCCGAGATTGCAGCCACGGTGAGGCCACTCCCCGTATCGCAGTTCGTCAGGGTTCCCGAGGTATACGTGCAATTCGAGATGCTCACGGTGTCGCCGACCGCCAGCGTACGCAGGAACTGCCCGTCATATTTGCCGCGGCTCAGCGTGAATCGGATGGCGCTGTTCGTCGTCGCCGTGCTGTTGCCGGTGTAGACAAGGGTCGCGCCGCTGACGTTTGTTGCCGAGACCTTATCGTTGACATTGAAGACAATCGTCACGGGTCCCGGCGACAGGCTGGCAAAGCTAGTGCTGGGTTGGCCCGCACCAGTTACGACGTTTGTCGCGCCGCTGATCGACTTGATGGTCGTCAGTTCGCTGCATTGATGCACCACGGCGTTGTTGCCGCTGCCGATGGTGTAGGTGCAGGTTCCGCCGAACGTAAGCTGCGTCCGGTCGCCGGTCAACAGGTTCCTCAGGGCGTTCGTTTGTCCGGTCACCACGTCCGTGAACATCGCCGTGTCGATGGTGATGGAGACGTCCGAGTTACCGCTGCCGGCCGACGGCGATCCGCTCGCTGAGACGTGCCAGGTGGTGTCGAAGTTCGTCGTCACGCTGCTGCTCGCGAACTGGGCGATGGGGCTGATCGTCCATGTGCTCTTGTCGTTTTGCACGAAGCGCTTCGCGATCAGGGTGCCGGTGGCGCTGCCGCTTACGCTACCGGAGGTGGCATAGGAGAACGTGCTGCCGCTTATGCTGATATTGGACCCGGCCGCGACCGTGTTGAAGTTGCCGCTCGCGCCGGAGACGATCACCACCGTGCCGCTTTGCCAGCCGGAGGGGATGCTGCCGGAGGAGGGTGTGGCAATACCGCTCGTCGTTGCGCCGCCGGCCGGCGTCGAGGCGGTCGTGTAAGTGAACTGATTGCCGCCAGTTACGGTAATGACGGAACCGCCGGTGTTGAAGGCGTTGTCGCTGGCACCACTGATGGCGACTGTGTCACCGCTCGAATAACCGTGGCTGTTCAAGTTGACCGTCACGTTATTGAGTGACGTGGCGTTGGACCAAGTGATCTTGCTCGGCCCGGCCGAGGTCTGTACCTGCCGCACGCCGGTCACCGTAGCGCCGCTGGCCGCTATCGTGGGCGGTGTACCGGTGATCGCGTAGGAGAACTGGTTCGCATTGCCTGCCACGGCGGAAATGGTCGCGTTGTTCACGTTATAAGCGGATGGCGACGCGTTCGTCACCGTAACCTGGTCTGTGCCGGGGACGAGCGTATAGCCCGGCTGAGTCACATACGCGTGCGTCGTATCGGGCGCGGATGGAAGCGTGTAGGTGAACTTGTTGGTGTCCCCGGTAGCCACGGTGATGGGGTATGTGCCATTGAAGAGATTGGGTATGGCGCCGGCAATGGTCACGGTGGCACCATTCAGGAAGCCGTTGGGCAGTGCGGTGATCGCAGTCGCCGCGGTACCGGAGGCGGTTAGCGAACTCACGCTGAACGCCTGATAGGTGCCGAGCAGCGTGCCCGTGATATCGGCGTTGCTGAGGGCGAACGGCGTATCCGAGAGGACGCTGCCCGCCGTGCAGGCGCCCGTGCAGGTATAGATATTGCGCACCTGTCCCGTCGAATCCGGGCTCGGATAGAGCACGCGCGTGCGTTCCGCGGCGCCGCCTTTTTCCACCAGGTCACCGTCCGGGGCATCCTGGTCCTTGCCCACATCCGTCGTGGGATAGGGAGTGCGGAAGGACCAGAAGCCCTGCGTGCCGGAGGTATTGGGATCGGCGTCGTAGGCGGTGGTCCAGAAGCTGGTGGCGCTGTTGGAGATGAAGCCGGTGTTCAGGTTCACCGCCTGGGCGAGGTTCGAGTCCACGAGCTGAAGCGCGCCGGTGACCGAGTTGACGCCGAGCTGATACTGCTTCAGGTTGCCGAGCCAGCGCGGGCTGGCGAGCGAGTCCGGCCGGAAGACGCCGATGTAGACCTGGTTCAGGTTCGTGCCGCGTACGTTGATCGACACCGGCAGCGTGGTCGCGGCAAACACGCTGTTCACCGCCTGCACTTCCGCGAAGATCTGGGCGAGTGCAATCTGGATCTGGGAGAGGTTGCTCGCGGAGAAGTATTTGCCGTTGCTTACCGTGGCCATGCTCTTCAGAAGCGTGGTCTGCGACGCCCCGCCAGGCTGATCGGTCGGGCAGGTGTTGACGCCGGTCGCGCTGTAGGAGCAGACGTTGATCGTGTAGGTCGTGACGTGCCGGTAGGAGCCCGAGCCGACCTTGACGCCATATTTGAAGAGGAACTTCGCCCACACGTCGGCGTTGCTGCCGGTGTTCTGTAGCGGCACGAGATCGGCGTTGTTCGTGCCGAAGGTGACGTTCGTATCGTTCAGCAGGTTCGAGGCGGCGACGAGGTCGGCCGCGCCGCCAGCGGGTGGGTTGGCGGTCCAGGCGGGCGTGGCGGGAAAGCTGTTGCCGATGAAGACGACATAGTCGAAGCCACAGGTGTCGCCGCCCTGTCCTGCGATGAACTGGAAGTTGTTGCGGCTCGAGTCGGTGTAGCCGCTGTTGTTGGCGACCGAGGGCGTCGCGTTCTGCTTGAAGGTTCCGAAGCTGTTGAAGTAGCGGAAGACGTCGTTCATCTTGTCTTCGTAGCTGGCATTCGACCCGGCGGTCTCGACCGCGGCGTTCACATTGATCGATGCGATGACGCCCTGAAAAGCCGCGACGCCGCCACCGGTACCCGTTGTCATCGGTTGCATCGGAAAGCGGACGAAGGATCCGTTGTTCTGCGTGTTGAATTCCATGAAGCCGACGTTCACGCCCGCCGAGAGCTTGCCCGTCTCGACGTAGATGGCGCACAGCTCGGCATCGCCCTGTTTGGTTGTACCCGAAGTGCCATGCGGAAAGCCCGCATTGGTGCATTGCGTACTCAGGGCGCCGGTGGCGCCCCACCCGTTGCTCGCGCTGTTCCACGACGTGGTGTTGTCTATGATGAACAGCACGTTCGGCACCTGCGCCGGGATGTTCGGGTTGGTCGTGAAAAGGTCGGTGTCGTCGCCGACGAGGTCGATCCCCGCCGCCATCACCGAGCCGCAGCTCGCGAAGAGCGCTGCCAAGAAGATTTTGAGTAGCAGGTTGTGGAGCGTTTTCATATTGTTCTCCCTACCTTTGGTTTTATTTGCAGTTTCCGGCCGGCAGTCGCATCTGCAGGCCCTGGTGAATCTCGCTTGAAGCGCCGGTCTTCGAATCGCTGGCTGTCACCGCCATGTCCCAATAGGTGTCCTGCGGTGCTATGCCGGACAGCGCGCTGTAGCCGGTCGTCGGCTCGAAGAAGAGGCACTGCGGCCGGTAGACCTGGATCGCGTCCGACTGCGTGGCCGGCGCGGCGGTCGCGCCGGTCGGCGTGTAATTGGTGAACACCGTGCTGTAGGTGACATACGCGGTGGTCGAGGTCGCCCAGGTGTTGGTTTCCTGGATGGCGTCGTCGAAGAACGAATACTTGTTGACCGCCATTTCGATCGCCTGCTGCGCCTCCGCCTCGACGCCCTTTTGCGCCTGCATGTTGCCGACGATGATGGCGTTGGTGTTGCCCAGGCGAATCATCGAGATCACGAACAACGTAATCACGACCAGCATGGCGAGCGTCACGATGAGCACCATGCCGCCCTGGCGCTGAGGTAGGCGGCTCAAGGGATCTCCTTGCGGCTGCTCAGGTTCACCAGGCGGATCTCCGCGCTGTAGACGTGGCGGCGATACGCCTGGTTGAGGATCGTGGCCGGTATGGTAACGGAGGGATTGGTGTTTACGACCGGGTCGACACCGAGGGCGTACGTCTTGGTGTCCGTGAAGCCGGCGGAGGGCTCGGGGTTGCGCACCAGCATGTCGATGCGCGCGGTCACGATGTTGCTCATGTCCACGAGCGAAGGCGCAAGGGAATAGCGGTCCGGCGAGCCGTCGCCGATCAATCCGGTATCGGAATTAACCGTGTTCGGCGTGTCGTCGATGCCGTAGGCGAGCTTCAGGAACTCGACGCCTTCGGAGATGTTGGTGGTCTTGAATGCCGTGACGCCGCCGGTGGCGGTGAGCTCGAGGCGTTTCAGCGTCGGAATCGGGTTGCCGCCATCCGCAGCTGAATCGCACAAGGTGCCCGTCGACGGGATGGTGCACGGTGCGACGAAGTAGACGTGCACGTGGTATTGGCGGATGTAGCCCGCCGGCGAGGCAGTGCCGTTGCAGATGTCGGTCGTCGCCGGGTACTGGAGCCGGCGCGTGACCGTTGCCGCGGCGCCGTCGGCTCGGCTGGTGCACGTGGTGGTGCCGCCGCCGAGGTGGATGTCGATCGTGCTCGGGTTCGCTTGGCCGTACACCTGTCCCGCAGGCGTCGCCGTACCGATGGCAACGTATTGGGTATCGCCGCGGCGGACCACGACGATATCGCTGCCGGGCGAGAGGTTCGACGCGGGCAGATACGCGCTGCAGCTCGCCGGCAGCGACGGTGTTGCAGCCAGCGAGGCCGCGTTATAGACCTGTACCGGCAGGTTAATCGAGCCCTGCAGGTCGGTGAGGAGCAGACTGCAGGGATCCGGTGCCGTCGCCGGCGCGGTGATTTTGCGGAACGAGCCGTAGTAGCCCGTCACCTGGAGGTCCTGGCTGAGGACATCCATCGCGTAACGGCCGTTCTCGATCTGCTGCGAAGCGCGCCGCATCTCCTGCTGCGAGTTCGAGGTGTTGGCAAAGATGGTGACGAGGCCGGCGGTGATCATCAGGCCGATCGTCATCGCGATCATCATTTCGACCAAGCTGAAGCCGTGCTGCATGGATCGTTTCATCATGGCTAGCTCAGGGAGGCAACCATGATGGTCGTCCAAACCACGCGCCGCTGGGTGTCGGCGCCGTAGAGGTTGAGCGCGCAGTTCCGCGCGACGGCAGGGTTGTTCGCCGTGGGCCAGCTCGCGGGCGAGAAGGTGGCGGTCGTTCCCTGCCAGGCGATGGCGACGGTGTAGGCCTGCGTGGCGGCGTCGAAGCCGACGCACGTGCGCGCGCCGAGCATTGCGCCGACCTGGTTGCCGCCGAGGGTCTCGCCGGCGCCCAGCAGCATCTCGTCGATGAACTGCATGTCGAGCTGGGCGCGGCTCACGGCGGCCGGGTTGGTCGCCAGGGCGGGGCAGGTGTACGTCGAGATGTTGTACTTGCCCGAGCCCGTCGCACCCAGGTAGCCCGCGCCGGTGGTCGCGTCACTGATGTTGTAGCAAATGGCTGCCTTGCGATTGGTGTTGATGCGGTCGACGATGTCGGTCATCAGTACGATGGCCTGCGCGCGCTGGTAGGACTCCTGCTCGGCGCGCTGGGCGACCACCTGCGTGCCGGCGAGCCCGAGCAGGCCGGTGGTAACGATGAGCAGCGAGAACAGGATCTCGAGCATGTTGAAGCCGGTTTGGCGATTACGCATGGAGGCTCCTAGCAGCCCGTGCGCACGCGTGGCAGGCCGCTCGTGCCGATGATTACGCAGCGGTTCGCCACGGTGGTGCGCACGGAATCGGAGAATTTGATCGTCTGGCCTCCCGAGGAGACACGCCCGTTCATGCCAAAGACGACCGGTACCGGCGTGGTGGGATTCACGACCACTCGCGGCTTCAATGGATCCACCTGTTGGAAAGTGTTGGCGCCCACCTTGACTGTCCAGCCCGTCGTCCAATCCGCGCCGATGGGGGCCACTGTGGCATTGGTGCGGCGCTTGATGGCTTCCGAGCGTGCCGCGATGAGCGAGGAATAGAAGTCGCTCGCAGCGCCTTTCACGGCGGTGCCGGCGAGAAGGTCTGCCATCCCCGGCGCGGCGAGCGCGGCGAAGATGCCGAGGATGGTCACCACGGTCATCAACTCGATGATCGTGAAGCCCGCGCGGAGCGACGATTTCATCACCAGCCCTGGTTGACGCTGTTCACGAGGCGCTGTCGCACGCCGGTGTTGTCGAGCGTGAGGGTGCCGTCGTTCTCGACCACGCTGCCGGTGACCGGCGTCGCGGTGATGGTGTAGCTCGGCGGGGTGGCGGTCATGCTCATCACCGCGGAGACCGTGTAGTAGACGTTCGTGCAGTCCGTCGTGCACGTCCAGCCCTGGCGGTTGATATTCAGGCCGGTGCTGCCGAGCGTCGTGGAGTAGGAGCGCGCGTCGAGGATGTACTGGCCTTCCTTGAGCGAGATCTCCTGCATCAGCTGCTGGGCGTCGGAGCGGCGCGAGCGCGCCGTATATTTGATGTACGAGGGGTAAGCGATAGCGCCAAGGATGCTGATCACCACGACGACGATCATCAGCTCGATGAGGGTGAAGCCCTTCCCATAGCCCCGCCTGGCGTGCATGAAGCCCCCTTTTGTGTTGTCGCCGGAATGCTACGGAGCGCCGGTAAGCCCTGCAAAAGCCGGCGACCGGCGGCTGTAAACCGCCAATGGGCGGCTAGGGGATGTGACCTAGGTCACGGCCAGGCGGGGCAGGGGCCCGGCCGCGTATGCCGCGTATAATTTCGCGCGACTCCTGACCGCTGGTGTAGCTCAGTTGGTAGAGCAACTGATTCGTAATCAGTAGGTCCCCCGTTCGAGTCGGGGCACCAGCACCATAACGAAACGCCAATGGCGGCCACGATCCTCGTAGTTGACGACGACGAGAGCATGCGGGACCTGCTGCGCCTGCATCTCACCGCCGCCGGCTACGACGTCCAGGTCGCCGAAGACGCCATCGCCGCCGGCTACATGGTGCTGCGCAGCCCGCCGGACCTCATCATTTCCGACGTCAACATGCCGCACCTCGACGGCTTCGAGTTCATCGAGGCGCTGAAGGCGGACAAGAACCTGCCCAATATCCCGGTGATCTTCCTGACCTCGGTCGAAGAAGGCGACCACCGCGGCAAGGCGCTCGGCGCCGTCGGCTATATCACGAAGCCGGTGCGCGCCGACAAGCTGCTCACGCTCGTCGCCCAGCACGTGAGCGGCGGCCGTACGCCGATCGGTTAAGAAGCGGGCTTCTGAGGAGCTTGCTGGTTCCGCGGCCGGGCGACGCCGGCGCGCGGATAGCCCGCGATATCGAGCGCCTGGTTGAAGGCCTCGGGGGAAGCGTTCTTCTCGACTTGCGTGCCCACCACCAGCACCGGCACGTTCGTGCCCCCGCTGACTTTCTGCAGCTCGTCCAGCATCTGCTGGCCGTTCACCTGCTTTTCGCGGAACGGCACGCCGCGCTTGTTCAGCACCTCGCGCGCCACCTGGCACGGCGCCTGGCATTCGGTGAACGTATAGAGCGTGACCGGCGCCTTGCGCACCGCCTGCATCATCTCGTAGCTCTCCTGCTGGCCGAGCTCGTTGCCTTTGAGGTTCTTTTTCTGCGCGCTCTTCGCCGAAGGCGGCGGCGGCGTATCGGTGTAGTGCACGTGCCCCTGCTCGTCGACCCAGCGGTACTGCTGCGCCCACGCCAGCGGCGCGACGAGCAGAAGGAGAAGGAGCGCTCTCGGCATCGGGGAAATCATACACTGCGCTATGGCGCGCATTCCCGCAGCTCGGTGCCTTCGATCGTGCGCGCGGTGTCCCTGAGCTTCGCCGCGAGCGCGCCATCGAGGTTCTTCACCTGCAGCCAGACCTTCGGCACGACGGTCTCGCGCGGCGCAAGACGCGCGCTGCGCACGCCCTGGATGCGCAGCGTGGCGAGGCGCGCCTGCGCGGCATCCTCGTTGCGGAACACGCCGAGCGATACCGCCCAGCGATAGGGTCCGTCCTCCTGCACGATGAAATAGTCGTCGATCGAGAGCGACTTCAGTTCGCTGGTCTTGCGGACCGCCGCGGCGCGGTTGCCTTGCGGCGGGATGAACACCCACCAGCCGGCGGTCTCCTCCGTGCGCCGCTGCGCAAGGCGCGGCCCGAGCGCGAGCGGCTCGAGCGCCTTCTCGGCGCGCGGCGCATCGGTCAGCGTGAAACTGCCCCATTCGAGGCACTTCGCGGCCACGGCAATGGCTGCGGGGATAGCGCGCGCAGCGGGCGGCGCCGGCAGCTCGTTGGGCGCGACCTTCATTTTTTCCGGCTCGATCTGCCGCGTGACGGGCAGCGGATCGGCCGAGGCGTCGGACGGCGACACATAGCGCGCCCAGGCGAAGAAGGCCACGTTCGCGAGGACGAGGAGCAGGAAGAGCGTTCTCACCGCACCGTCTTCGGCGAGACCTTCGCCGACACGGCGGCGCGCTCGCTAACCGCGATGTGCGCGAGGCCGTCGAGCACGAGGTTCTCGACGTAGCGCCGCGGCATGGAGATCTTGTCGACGAGCGAGCGGCCGGCGCCGCCGGCGACGATGCAGAGCGGCGCCGGAGCGACCTCGCGAAAGACGCGGTACATGCGCTCGACCGCGCCGGCCTGGGCATGGCGGCAGCCGGTCTCGATCGCATCGATGGTGTTGCGCGGCATTTCGACCGCCTTGCCTTCCTGGATGGGAAGGCGGCCGGTGTGCTCGTGGAGCACGAACCGCATCAGCTCGACCCCGGGCAGGATCGCGCCGCCGAGGAAAAAGCCCTCGGCCGAGAGCATGTCGACCGTCGTTGCCGTGCCCGCGTTGACGACCAGCGAAGCGCCGTTATGCAGCGAGCGTGCGGCGATCAGCGCCGCCCAGCGGTCGGGCCCGAGGATCTCCGGCCGCTCGTAGCGGTTTTCCACGCCGCAGCGCCTGGCCTCGGCGCGCAGCCACAGCGGCTCGGCGTCGAAGATGCTCGTCCAGTTGACCAGCAGCTGATGCGCGCCTTCGCCGGCGACGTTCGAGATCACGATGCGCTCCGGCGCCTCGTGCGTCACCGAGAAGGGATTGACGTGGTCGCTCGAAGCCGCGAATTCGATGAGCGATACCGTCGCAATGCTGGTCCATTGCTTTCCATCGTGCCAGCCCCACTTCACGCGCGAATTCCCGGCGTCGATGCAAAGGATCATGCGGCCCTCGCAGACAGGATGCGCCCGCTGTGCACCGCGAGCAGCCCGGTGCTCGTCTCGAGCCGCAGGCCGCCTTCGCGGTCGAGTCCGCGCGCGAGCCCGGTCAGCACGCGACCGCCGGCGAGCCGCACGCGCAGGCGCTGGCCCGCGTGCGCGTCCATGCGCTCCCATTCCCGCAGGATCGGCGCGAGGCCCTGGGCATTGAAAACTTCCAGCGCATCGAGCAGGCTCTGCGCGACACGCTCGATCACGCGCGAGCGGTCCGGCCGGATGAATTGATCGAGCGAGGCGAGCGGTCGCCGCAGGCGCAGCTCCAGTGCACCATCGCGCCTGCAGTTGATGCCGAAGCCGAAGACGGCGAGGCGACCGCGCGTCTCGACCAGGATGCCGCCGAGCTTGGCGCCGCCGACCAGGAGATCGTTCGGCCATTTGAGCGCTGCGTGCGCCACGCCGAGCGCGCGCAGGGCGCGGCCCGCGGCCACGCCGGCGACGAGCGACAGCCCGGCCACCGGCTTGGGTATCTCGGCAGAGAGCGAGAACGCGACATCGGCGCCCGGCGCGGAATACCAATGGCGGCCGCGGCGGCCGCGTCCCGCCGTCTGCTCGTGCGCGGCGAGCAGCACGCCGGGCTTGCCTTCGTCGAGCAGTACGGTATTCGTCGAGCCGCAGCGCTCGACCGTGCGCATTTCGATCCCGGCGAGGTCCATGGGCGCTAGTTTAGTCGCATGCGAGAATCTCCAGACGAACACACGCATGGATCCGAGGAAAGCGACGGCGCTCGTCTTCATGGCCGGGCTTTCCTTCATTTGTCCGACGATCGAGCGCGCGATCACCGGGCGAGTCGAGCTGCTCAGCAGCTATGGGCTTGCCGAGACTGCGCTCACCCTGGTCGCGCTCCTCTGGTGGTATCACCTGGACAAGGCAGAGCACGACTACCGCGCCGGCAAGCTGATGAACGCGGGAGTGCTCGTCTTCGCGGCGCTTGCGCTGCCGATCTATTTCGTCCGCTCGCGCGGCTGGAAACAGGGCGGCATTGCCATCGCGCTAGCGCTTGTTTTCCTTGGCGTCACCTTCGGGCTGGGCGAAGCCGGCGAGTGGCTCGGCGCCGCGCTTACACGCTGATACAGACCCTTACAGCCGCCGCCGCCAGCCGCGCCTATGTTGCGGCATGGCGCGCGGTCTGATCCTTCTCTGCTGGTGCGATCTCCTCGCCGGCGAAGACCAGCGTCGCGGTCATTCGGGCCAGGGACGCTGCGGCGGGCGCAGCTCTTCCACCAGGCGCGCGAGGCGCAGCACGCCGGCGTCGTCGAAGCGGTGGCCCACGAGCTGCACGCCGATCGGCAGGCCGTCGCGCGACGCCATCCAGTTGACGGATGCGGCGGGCTGCTCCGACATGTTGTACGGCACCGTGAACGCGATGTGCGGCAGCGCGTCGTGCGGATCCCCGCCCGGCGCGGCGAGGTCGGCCTCGTAAGGCAGGATGGGCGAGGTCGGCGACAGCAGGAAATCGTAGGGCTCGGTGGCGGCGACCGTCGCTTCGCGCATCGCCATGACGAGGTTATAGGCCTGCATGACGTCGCGGCCGGTGAACCGAGCCGCGCGCCAGGTGCACCAGTCGGCGATGAAGGGCAGCACCTTCTCGCGGCGCGCGGGCGAGAGCTGGGCGAGATCGTTGTGCGAGCGCGCCTCGAAGAAGCGGCAGGTGGCGTCGAGCATTTCCGGCGTGAGGAACGAGCGCAGCGATTCCACGCGGCAGCCCGCGGCAGCGAGCGCGCCGGCGGCCGCTTCCACTGCGGCCCGCACTTCGGGATCGATGCCGAGGCCGGTGCCCACGTCGGCGATCAAGCCGATCTTCAGTCGCCGCGGCTCGAGCTCGCGCAAGCCCGCGGCGAAGTCCCGGCCTTCGAACGGCAGCGACGTGAAATCGCGTGCATCCGGCCGCGAAATGGCGTTCATGAGGAGCGCTGCGTCCTCGACCGTGCGCGTCATCGGCCCGGTCGCGCGCCCCAGGTACGGCGGATGGATCGGCACGCGGCCGAGCGAGGGCTTCAGCGCAAAGATGCCGCAGTGCGTGGCGGGAAGGCGCACCGAGCCGCCGATGTCGGTGCCGAGATGCAGCGGTGCATAGCGCGCCACGGCCGCGGCGGCCGCACCGGAGCTCGAGCCCGACGTATTGCGGTCGAGCCGCCACGGGTTGCGCGTTACGCCGTGCAGGCTCGAGAGCCCGGAGGACAGCATGCCGTAGTCGGGCATCGTCGTCTTGCCGAGCACGATGCAACCCGCTTCGCGCACTCGAGCGGCCGGCGGTGAATCCGCGCTTTGCGGCGGCGCATCCTCGTTGGCGCGCGTGCCGATCGGCGATGGGTCGCCGCGCGTATAGATGTTCTCCTTGATGGTGAGCGGCACGCCGTCGAGCGAGGAGAGCGCGCGTCCGGCGCGCCAGCGCGCCTCCGAGGCGCGCGCCTCGTCGAGCGCGCGTTCGGCGCTGACGCGATACATCGCGTTGATGCGCGGTTCCCAGGATTCGATGCGCTCGAGCAGCGCGCGCGTCACCTCGAGCGGCGAGAGCTTGCCGCTCGCATAGCAGGCGGTGAGCTCCATGGCGCCGAGTTCGTGGATGCCGGCCATCGCCGCGAATATATACTCGCGCGATGGTCCGGGCATTGGCGTTTTTCCTGGTTTGCGCGCCCGTCGCGCACGCCGCCGAAAACCGTGCGCCTGGCGCTGCCGCTCAATACGGCGCGGCCGGTGGTCTATTACAACCGCGATGCCTTCCGCCGCGCGAAGCTCGATCCGCGCAAGGCGCCGAGGACTTGGTACGAGATGGCAGGCGCGCTCGGCTCGCTGGCGGAATCAGGCCAATCCTGCGCGTATACGACGGCGTGGCCGGCCTGGGTGATGCTCGAGAACTCCGGCGGGACGCTGAGCCGGCAGCTCATGGTGCGCTGGACCTCGACGCTCGCGACCTGGGAGAAATCGGGCTTCTTCAGCTACTCGGGCCGCGCGAACGAGGCGGAAGCGCGTACTACGCCGACTCCGGCGTCGTGTCGCGCGCGCTGCCGGCGGGCGCGAAATCCTGGAAGAAGAGCTGGAAGCGGTGTGGCGAAGCGGCAAGAGCGCGCCCGCCGCGCTCGAGGCCTACGAGTGCAGCTCGGCCTTGACCGGGACGAAGAACGTCATCTCGCGCAGCGACACCGTCTGCAAGAGCGAGTCAGTAAGGTAGTACTGGACGAAGGAGAGGATCAGCAGCATCAACAGCGTCGTGGTCTTCACGGCGCGCCAGCCGCCCGCCGCGCGCGTCAGCTTGGCCGCCTTCTGCGCTTCCATCTCGACGACGAACCTGCGCACATCGTCGTGGGTATGGAACGATTGACCCGTCAACTCCTCCAGGTGGTGGAGCAGCTCCTCGCGAGCCTCGCGTTATCGCATTGTCCGATCGAGGGGCGTTATCCGAAAAAAACGGTGCGAAAGCGCTCAGCTTTTGAGGCAGCTCGACATGAACGTCTTGCGCTCGCCGCCCTTCAGCTTCTTCTCGGTCGCCTGCTTGTTGCACGCCGTCATGCGCTCGTGCTGCGCTTTCTGCGCCGCTGTGGGTTCGGCAGCGCCCTCGCCCTTGAGGCAGCCGCTCATGAACTTCTTGCGCTCGTCGCCTTTCTTGTCGCCGGCCTTGGCGTTGCAGTCCTTCATGCGCTCCTGCTGCTTCTTCTGTGCGGCCGAAGGTTGCGGTGCGGGCTCCTTCTTCGCGTCTTTCTTGTCCTGCGCAAACCCAGCGCTGGCTGCAAAAGCGAGGCACAGCGTGGCGATCAAGAGCTTCATTTGGCTTCCTCCAGTAAGCGTTCAATGGCGCCGACCAGCTTGGCGTCGTTCGGCTCGACCTTCGTGCCGAAGCTCTGCACCTGCTTGCCGCCGCGGTCGACCAGATACTTGTGGAAATTCCACTTCGGCGATTCGCCGGTTGCCCTGGCGAGGTCCGAATAGAGCGCATTCGTCTTCAGGCCGGTCTTGGCGAACATCGGGAAGTCGATCGCGTACTCGTTGGCGCAGAAGGTCGAGATCTCCTTGTTCGAGCCCGGCTCCTGGCCGCCGAAGTCGTTCATCGGGAAGCCCAGGACCACCAGGCCCTTGGCCTTGTACTTGCGGTAGAGCGCCTCCAGCCCGTCGTATTGCGGCGTGTAGCCGCACTGGCTCGCGGTATTCACCACCAGCAAGACCTTGCCGGTGTAATCGCAGAGCGATTGGTTGCGTTGATCGAGCGTTTGCATGCTGCGATCGAGCAGCGAGGGGCACGCGGCCATGGCGGAAGTACTCATGAAAAGCAAGCTAATAAGGAAGAGGCGCATCGGGCTTTAGGGGTTGTAGTGCCGCACGGAACTGCTTCTTGATGCGTTCGAGCGCGGCGTTGTTGTCGGCTTCGAAACGGATCACGACCACCGGCGTCGTATTCGACGCCCGGGCGAGGCCGAAGCCATCGGAGTATTCCACTCGCACGCCGTCAATCGTAAGCACCCGCTGGGCGCCTGGGAAGGGTTTCGTCGCCTGCAGCTTCTCGACCAGGGCGTGCGGCTCGCCCTCGGCGAGCGCCCAATGGATCTCCGGGGTCGAAGGCGCGTTGGGCAGGCTCTCGAGCACCGCGCTCGGGTCCCCCTCGCGCGAGAGCACCTCCAGCAGGCGCGCCCCGCCGTAAAGGGCGTCGTCGAAGCCGTACCAGCGCTCCTTGAAGAACGTGTGCCCCGACATCTCGCCGGCAAGCAGCGCCCCGGTCTCCTTCAGCTTCGCCTTGATGAGCGAGTGGCCGGTTTTCCAGATGAGCGGTCTTCCGCCGTATTTCTCGATCCAGGGAGCAAGGAGGCGCGTGCTCTTCACGTCGTAGATGATCTGCGCGCCGGGGTTGCGCGAGAGGACGTCCTTCGCGAGGAGCATCAGCTGCCGGTCGGCGAAGATGATTTCGCCGTCCTTGGTCACCACGCCCAGACGGTCGCCGTCGCCGTCGAAGGCGAGGCCGAGCTCGGCGTCGCCGCCTTTCACCGTCTCGATCAGCTCGGCCAGGTTCTTCGGCTGGGCCGGATCGGGATGGTGGTTGGGGAAGCGCCCGTCCACCTCGCAGTAGAGCTCGGTGACTTCGCAGCCCAGTTGCCGGTATAGGCGCGGCGCGAGCATTCCGGCGACGCCGTTGCCGCAATCGATGGCGATCTTCATCGGCCGCGCGAGTCTTACGTCGCCGGCGATGCGCTCGACGTAGGCATCGAGCACGTTGGCCTCGCTGCGCTTGCCCTTGCCCGACTTGACGTCGCCGCTCTCGGCGCGCTGCCGCAGGCCCTGGATTTCGTCGCCATAGAGCGTGTCGCCCGCGACGACCATTTTCAGCCCGTTGTAGTCGGGCGGATTGTGGCTGCCGCTCACCGCGACGCAGCTGCCGCACTTCAAGTGGAACGCCGCGAAGTAGGCGATGGGCGTCGGCCCCATCCCGACGTCGATGGCATCGGCTCCAGCGCTCACCAGCCCATCGACCAGTGCGGCGGAGAGCTCGGGGCCCGAGAGCCGGCCGTCCCGGCACACGGCGAAAGTCGGCGCGTTGCGCTCGATGCCGAGCGAGCCGAGCGCCTGGCCGACGGCGCGCACGATGGCCGGTGTCAGGCTCTTGCCGACGACGCCGCGGATGTCGTAGGTGCGAAAAATTTCGGGGGGTAGTTTCACGCTCGGAAGAAATCGATCAGGCGCTGCGACAACCATGCACTGCGGAAGCCGACATGGCCGCCGGTGCGCGGGAATTCTAGCAACACGCTGGGTGCTGCCTTGCCGCTGGCGGCGAGGAGCGCCTGCTCCGGCAGGAACGGATCATTGCGCGCGTTGAGGACGAGCGTCGGCACTTCGATGCGTTCGAGCCACGGACCGCTCGAGGACGCGCTCCAATAATGGTCGACGCCGCGAAAGCCGTGCAGCGGTGCGGTGTACAGGTCGTCGAACTCGCGGAACGTGCGCGACGCGCCGAGCTTCGCGCGATCGAAGAGTCCGGGGAAGCGCTCGAGCTGGGCGAGCGATTTCGGTTTCAGCGTGGAGAGGAACATCCGCGTGTATAGCAGGCGGTTGAAGCCGCGGTCTAGCGCAGCGCCGGCGGCCGCGAGGTCGAGCGGCGCGGACACCGCTGCCGCGCGGCGCACGAGCGCCTTCGCTTCCGCGCGGCGCTCGCCGAGCCACTTGAGGAGCACGTTGCCGCCGAGCGAGATGCCGATCGCGTCCACCGGGCTTTCGAAGCGGCGCACGATCCAGTCGAATTCGGCGGTGTCGCCCGAGTGGTAGGCGCGCGGCTTGCGGTTGGCTTCGCCCGAGCAGCCGCGCCAGTGCGGAATCGCGACACGCCATCCGGCCACCGGCAGCGCTTGCGCGAGGAGGCGCGCGTAATGGCTGTCGGAGCAGCCTTCCAGGCCGTGGAGCAGCACCATGAGGCGCGTGGCGCCGGCCGCGCCCGCGAAGTCGACGTCGATGAAATCGCCGTCGGGCGTTTCCCAGCGCTCGCGCTGAAAGCGCACCGCCGGCGGCGGGAAGAGCGCCGCCGAGAGGGTCTGCCAGTGGCCGATCAATGCAGGAGCTTGGGTGGCGCCTCGCGCGGCGCGGCTGGCGTCGCCGCCGGCGCGGGTGAAGCGTGGTGCACGATCATGCGCCAGCCTGCCGACGTGCGCAGATAGACGTTGGTCGCGACCACCGGCACCAGCTGGGCCGCCGCATCGCCGCGCGCTTGTCCTACGAGCGCGAAATTCTCGTGCACGCTGTGCACGGCGAGCATCATCCCGCTGATCGCCACCGGGCTCGTGATGTGCACGCGGGCGCGGGGTCCCGCGGAGAAGATGCGCGCCCAGCTCTCGCGGATCTGGTCGTGCCCGGTGAGGCGCGGACCGGCCGGGTGCACGCAGACGATGTCCTCATCCTCCGCCCACACCGCCATCATGCCCTCGAGGTCGCCGCGCTCGAGCGCCTCGTAGAACGCGTTCTCCGCATCCTGCGCCGTGGGGAAATTGCGCGGGCTCACAGGGCGCCCGCCTCCTTCAGGACCATGTCGACCGACAGCTCGCGCATGCAGCGAAAGTGCCCGAGCGGGCATTCGCGCTGAAAGCACGGGCTGCATTCGGGCTTGAGCCACAGGACGCGCGAGCGCCCGGGCTGCGGCGGCGTCTTCTCGGGACTCGAGGAGCCGAACAGCGCGACCAGCGGCCGGCCGAGCGCGGCGGCGACATGCATCAGTCCGGAATCGTTGCTGACGACGAGCTCGGCGCCCGCGATGAGGTCGATGGCTTCGTCGAGGGTCGTCTTGCCCACCAGATTATTTCCCTTCACCGCAGCCGCGGCAGGCGCATCGCTCGCCGACCCTAGCAGCACGACCGGCAAAGAAAGCCGCGCGGCAAGCTCGGCGAAGTAGGGCCAGCGCTTTGCGGGGCCGTACTCGGCACCCGGACAGAGCACTGCATACCGCCGCTCGACGCCGAAGCGCTTGCGCGTTGCCTCGGCACGCACCGCATCGACGCGCAGCCGCACCTGCGGCAGTTGCTCGGCGTCCCCTGCGTCGGCGAGGCGCGCATAGTGGCGACGCATCGCGCGGTCCGGCTTCTTGTGCAGGCGGTTGAGCAACCCATAGCGTGCCTCGCCGACGTAGCCCGAGCGGCGCGGAATGTCGGCGAGAAAAGGAACCAGCGCGGATTTCCAGCTATTCGGCAACACGATGGCTTCTTCGTAGGCGCGCTTTTTCAATGTGCGGGCAAGACGCCAGCGGCTGCCGAGCTGCAAGGCGCCGTGGCGAAACGGAACCGGGATGACCTCGTCGACTTCGGGCATGCGCCGCGCGACTGGCGCCACCCACTCCGGCGCGAGCATGTGCACTTCCACGCCGGGCCGCTTTTCGCGCAAGCGGGCGAGCATCGGCTGCGCCATCAGCGCGTCGCCGATCCAATTGGGTGCGACAACTAGGATGCGGGGCACATCCTCAGTGTCCTTTAACCGGCGCGCCTTTGTAAACGTAGAGCGTGCCGCAATAGGGGCAGCGCGATTCGCCTTCGCGCGCGACGTCGAGGAACACGCGCGGATGGCGCGACCAGAGCGGTGCGCCCGGCATCGGGCAGTGCAGCGGCAACTGCTTCTCGCTGATCTCTACTTCCTTGGCGGTGTCGGTTGCCATCGCCCTCATTTTCCCTTTTTTGCCTTGACCGCGGTGAGCCAATGGCGGCGCTTGCGGTCCTTGCCGGTGACGACGTCGAAGAAGGCCTTCTGGATCGCCTTGGTGACCGGGCCTGCCTTGCCGGCGCCGATCTGGCGGCCGTCGAGCTCGCGGATCGGCGTCACCTCGGCGGCGGTGCCGGTGAAGAAGGCCTCGTCGGCGATGTACACGTCGTCGCGCGTGAGGCGCTTGGCGCGCACTTCGTAGCCGAGCTCGGTGGCGAGCTCGATGACGGACGTGCGCGTGATGCCGGTGAGGGCGGAGGTGAGCTCGGGCTCCCAGATGCGGCCCTCCTTCACCAGGAAGATGTTCTCGCCCGCGCCTTCGGCGACGAAGCCATCGACGTCCAGCAGCAGGCCTTCGTCGTAGCCGTGCATGGTGGCTTCGAGCGTGGCGAGCACGGAATTGGGATACGTGCCGGACATCTTGGCGCGCGCCATGGTGACGTTGACGTGATGCCGTGCGTAGGACGAAGTCTTGACGCGGATGCCTTTGGAGAGCGCATCGGGCCCGAGGTAGGCGCCCCAGGGCCAGGCGGCGATCGCCACGTGCACCTTGGCGCCGATCGGCGAGACGCCCATCTTCTCCGAGCCGTAGAAGGCGATCGGGCGGATGTAGCACGCCTCGTGCTGGTTCGCGCGCACCACCTCGAGCTGCGCCTGCATCAGCCGCTCGCGCGTGAACGGGATCTTCATCAGGTAGATGTGCGCCGAGGCGAACAGGCGCTCGGTGTGCTCCTTCAGCCGGAAGATGGCCGTGCCGAGCGTCGTCTTGTAGGCGCGCACGCCCTCGAAGACCGCGAGGCCGTAGTGCAGCGAGTGCGTGAGGACGTGCGTGGTGGCTTCGCGCCACGGCACCAGTTTGCCGTCGTACCAGATCCAGCCGTCGCGGTCGGCCATCGACACCGGCGCGCGCGGCGCTTTCTTACCCTGTGCCATGGAAAGCTCCCAGTAGGAGCGTCGATTCTAGCCAGCGCCCGAGGGCGCGCAATCGTTTAAACGATTAACCAAACTGTTAAGATTATGAGCGTGAACATGGACCGGGTGTTCGACGCGCTGGCTTCGGCGCCGCGTCGCCAGATGCTGCGCGAGCTGTCGCACGGCGAGCACACCACCAGCCAACTCGCCGCGCGCTTCGCGATGAGCGCGCCGGCGGTGTCGCGGCATCTCTCGACGCTCGAGAACGCCGGCCTCGTGGCGAGCCGGCGCGACGGGCAACGCGTGCTCTACGCCCTGGTGCGCGACATGGTGATGGAGGCGCTGAGCAGCTTCGCCGCCGAGCTCGCCATGGGGCCGGGCGCCGAGCCGGTGCGCCCCAAACGCCAGCGCGAGGCGATCTAGGCACTCAAATTGCTGTTTCCGGGGCAATGCGCCCCACGCACTCCCGCGCCTGGTTTACGCGCTTCGCCAAGTGGACGGCGAAAGCCGCCGGCCGGCCGCTCACGTTCACGATCGCCGTTGCCGTGATCGGCGTCTGGGCGGTCACCGGCCCGCTCTTCGGCTTTAGCGACACCTGGCAGCTCGTCATTAACACCGGCACCACCATCATCACGTTCCTGATGGTGTTCCTCATCCAGAACACCCAGAACCGCGACGCGGAGGCGATCCAGGTGAAGCTCGACGAGCTGATCCGCCTCTCCAAGGGCGGCCACAACGTGCTGCTCGATCTCGAGGAGCTCGAGGAAGACGAGCTCGACCGCATCCGCGCGAGCTACTGCAAGATCGCGCAACAGGCGCGCGAGAAGCTGCGGCGCGGCCAGCGCGACACCGGCGTGCCGGAGGTGAAGCAGGAAATCGGCGAGCTCAAGCGCGAAGTCGAGCAGATCAAGAAGCGGGTCTAGGCAAAACGGTCTTCCACAGCTCGAGCACTGCATCGACGTGCGGCTGGACCTCCGCGCGCGCCACGCGCGCGTACTGCGCGCCGTTCAGCCGCAGGCCGTGCTGCAGCCGACGGAACTCGCGATAGGCCTTGCGGCAGCGCTCGGCGAGACCTGCGTCGATCAGGCCGTGGCCCGCGGCCCTCTGCAGGAGCGCGATGTTGCCGAGGTTGCCGGTCAGGTCGCGGTAGCGGTGCGCGTTCGCAAGCACCAGGCATTGCACGGCGAACTCGATGTCGATCATGCCGCCGCGGTCGTGCTTCAGGTCGAAGAGGCCGCTCGCGTTGGGATGCGCCGCGTGCAGCTTGTCGCGCATCGCGACGATCTCGCGCGTTAGTGCCGCGGTTTCGCGGCTGCGCGTGAGGATATCGACGCGGATGCGCTCGAACCCTTCGCCGATCGCGCGATCGCCGGCGCAGAAGCGGGCGCGCGTCAGCGCCTGGTGCTCCCAGACCCAGGCCTGGCTCGCCTGGTATTCGGCAAAGGCGCCGAGCGGCGAGACGAGCAGTCCTGAGGCGCCGCTCGGACGCAGCTCGAGGTCGGTCTCGAAGAGGATGCCCGAGGTGGTGCGGTTCGAGAGCCAGCCATTCACGCGCTGCGCGAGGCGTGCGTAGACCTCGCCTGCCTGCTCCGCCGCATCATCGTAGAGAAAGATGATGTCGAGGTCGGAGGCGTAGCCGAGCTCCTTGCCGCCGAGCTTGCCGTAGCCGATCACCGCGAAGCGGGGCGGGCCTTCGCAGTGCTTGCGACCGAGCTCGCCCCACGCGCATTCGATGGCGAGCTCGAGCATCAGATCGGCGAGCGCCGACAGATGGTCGGCGAGCCGCTCGACCGTCAGGCGGCCGGCGAGATCCTGCGCGAGCAGCCGGAAGACCTGTGCCTGGTGGGCCTCGCGCAGCAGGTTCATGCGTCGCTCGGTGTCGCCGGCGGCCTGCAGCAGCCGCGCTCGCAGTCCAGTGGCAAATGCCGCGAGGTCCTGCGGGGCATAAAGCAACCGATCATCCAGCAGCTCGTCGAGGAGCAGCGGATGCCGCGTGATGAACTCCGCCGCCCAGCTCGAGGCGCTGATGGTACGCGCCACGCGCTCGAGCGCGTCCGGATGCTCGGCGAGGAGCGCGAGGTAGGCGGCGCGGGTCGCGATCGCCTCGAGAAGCGCGATGCCGCGCAAGAGCGTCGCTTCCGGATCTGGCGTGCGCGCCGCCGCCTGCGCGAGGACCGGCGCGACGCGATCGAGCCGGCGCCGCGACTCGGCCGGCAGCGCGGCATAGCGCTGGCTCGAGCGCAGCGCCGCGAGCTGCGGATGGTCGGGCCATGCGGCCGCGGCGGGCGCCGCGCGCTCGGCGAAGACGCTGTTGAAATGCCGCGTCACGGCCGTGCGGTGCCGCGCGAGCTCGGCCGCACACGCCGTCCAGTCGGCAAAACCGAGCATGCGCGCGATGCGGCCCTGGTCCTCGGCATCCTCCGGCAGGTCATGGCGCTGCGCGTCGTCCAGGTACTGGAGTGCATGCTCGACGCGTCGCAGGAAAACATAAGCCGCCGACAGCTCGAGCGCCGCGGCTGGCGGCAGCTGCTGTCGCTCCGCGAGCACGCCCAGGATGGCGAGCGTCGGGCGCACGGTGAGCGAGGCATCGCGCCCGCCGCGGATGAGCTGCAGCGCCTGCGCGATGAACTCGATCTCGCGAATGCCGCCCGGCCCGAGCTTCACGTGACCGGCGAGCTCGCGGCGCTCGACGTCGCGGCGCACTTCGGCGTGCAAGCCGCGCATGGCGTCCAGCGTGGCGTAGTCCAGGTACTTGCGAAAGACGAAGGGGCGCACGATCTTGTCGAGCTCGTCGTGCGCGCTGCCGGTAAGAGCCCGGGCCTTGATCCACGCATAGCGCTCCCATTCGCGGCCCTGGGTGACGAAGTACTGCTCGAGGAAGTCGTAGCTCGCGACGAGCGGCCCCGAGTCACCGTAAGGGCGCAGGCGCAGGTCGACGCGGAAGACAAAGCCGTCCTCGGTCACATCGGCGAGGAGCCGGATCAGCCGGCGCCCCGGCGCCTCCAGGCGCGCCGCCGCGTCCGGGTGGGAGTGCAGGAAAACGAGATCGATGTCCGACGAGACGTTCAGCTCCCGGCCGCCGAGCTTGCCCATGCCGACGACGACCAGCTCCGGAATGCCAAGCCAATCGAGCGCGCAGGCGACCGACAGCTCCGCGAGCTCGGTCATCGTCCCGCAGACCTCCTCCAGCGGCGCGCCGGAAATGAGATCGCGCGCCATTACGCGCAGCAGCGCGCGTTCGCGCAGCCGCCGCAGGCGCCGCTTGAAGGCAGCCTCACCGTCTGCCTTGGCGCCTTCCAGAGCTGCCGCCATCTCGGCGCGACCGAAGGCGGCCGGTTGGCGAAGCTCCGCCCCGAGCACCGGCCGCGCTGTGAGCAGGCGCGCCGCGAAGCGGGAAACCGATGTGAGATCAATCATCTGCGCCGCTGCCAGACTAAAATGACGGCCTGAACGTTAATTCGAACATGAAGCGATTGTGGCGAACCCTGGAAGTCGTCGCCTGGGCGACGTTTTTTTCGCTCGCCGCGGCGGTGCTCGTCCTGCGCTATGGCCTGCTGCCCCAGGTCGAGCGGCTGCGTCCGGAGATCGTCGCGCGGGTCGCCGCGACCGTCGGCAAGCCGGTGACCATCGGCCGCATCGAAGCCGAGTGGCTGGGGCTGCGGCCGCAGATCAACCTCTTGGATGTACGCATCTTCGACGCCGAAGGCCGCGAAGCGCTGGTGCTGCCGTCGGTGGAGAACATTCTCTCATGGCGCTCGCTCGCGCACGGTCGGCTGCGATTGCATGCGCTGTGCGTCGAGGGCCCCAGGCTCGCGATGCGGCGCGACGCGGCGGGCGCTCTTTACGTCGCCGGCATCAAGCTCGCGGTCGGTGAGGGCGACACCAGCTTCAGCGATTGGCTGCTTGGGCAGGAAGCCATCGAGATCCGCAACGCCGAGGTCGAATGGCTCGACGAGAAACGCGGCGCGCCTGCGCTCAAGCTCGCATCGATCAACCTGCGCCTTACCAACGAGGGCGAGCATCATGCGCTCGGACTCGCCGCGCGGCCGCCTGAAACGCTCGGCGCGAAGCTCGAGCTGCGCGCCGAGCTCACCGGACGCAGCATCGGTGAGGCGGCCGGCTGGAGCGGTCAGGTCTATACCGAGCTCGGCTACACCGACCTCGCCGCCTGGCGCGCCTGGTTCGATTACCCGGTGGACGTGCAGCGCGGCGAAGGCGCCGTGCGCCTTTGGCTGACGCTCGAGAACGGCGCGCTGCGCCAGGCCACCGCCGACCTCGCGCTCGCCGGCTTCACCGCGAGGCTCGGCGCCGAGCTGCCGCCGCTCGAGCTCGCCTCGATCAGCGGGCGGCTGCAGGCCCGCGCCGTCGCCGAGGGTTACCAGCTCACTGCTCGCACGCTCGCGCTGACGCCGCAGGACGGCGTGCCGCACGCGCCGGTCGATTTCCAGCTCGCGTGGAAGGCGGAGAGCGGTGTCGTCAGTGCCAACACGCTCGAGCTCGCGCCCCTCGCACGCTTCGCCGAGGCGCTGCCGCTGCCGGCGGACCTGCGCCGGCTCGCACTCGAGCTCGAGCCGCGCGGCCAGCTGGGCGATGCGCGCTTCGAATGGCAAGGCGCGATCGATGCGCCATCGCGATACCGGGCGCGCGCCCGCTTCTTCGATCTGGGCCTCAAGCCGCGGGAAAGCGTGCCCGGTTTCGCCAAGCTCGCCGGCAGCGTCGAGGCCACTGAAGCCGGGGGCCGGCTTTACGTTCAATCGCGCGGCGCCGAGCTCGAGCTGCCGCGCGTCTTTGCCGAGCCGCACCTCGCCTTCGACATTCTGAGCGGCCAGCTCGATTGGCAGCGCGAAGGCGCCGGCGTGAAGGTCGAGATCGCGTCGATGACCTTCACCAATGCCGATCTCGCCGGCAACGCGTTCGGCAGCTATGCCTACACGGGCGAGGGTCCCGGCGTGCTCGATGTATCGGCAGTCCTGAATCGCGCCGACGCCAAGAGCCTGCCGCACTACCTGCCCCTCGGCGCCCTCATGGGAGAGAAGCCCCGCCAATGGCTGGTGCAGGGCATCCTCGCCGGCGAGGCGAGCGATGTCCAGGTGCGGCTGCAAGGCGATCTGCGCCAGTTTCCGTTCAACGATCCGGCGAGCGGCCAGTTCAGCGTAAGAGCCCACGTGCAGCATGGCCTGCTCAGCTACGCGCAAGGCTGGCCGCGCATCGAGGAGCTCGATGCCGAGCTCGCGTTCGAGCGCAACCATATGGAGATCACCGGCAAGAGCGCCCGCGTCCTCGGCGCCAAGCTGCATGACGTGAAGGTCGGCATCGCCGACCTCGCCTCGCCCGCGCGGCGCGTGGTCGTGAACGGCCAGGCGCAGGGTCCGACCGCCGAGTTCCTGCAATTCCTGCAGACCTCGCCTTTGCGCGACAGCACCGGTCGTTTCACGGCTGCCATGCAGGCAAGCGGCGAAGGGCGGTTGCGGCTGAAGCTCGAGCTGCCGCTCGCCGACCTTTCGAAAACGAAAGTGGCCGGAGACTATGAGCTTGCCGGCAACCAGCTGACGCTCGCCTCCGTGTTGCCGCCGCTCGAGGACGCGCGCGCCAGGATCGCCTTTACCGAGTCGAGTTTTGCCGTGCGCGAGGCGCGCGGCAAGATCTTCGGCGGCGAGGTAGCCGTGAGCGGCGGCACGCGCGCGCGCGGCAATATCGAATTCGTCGCGCGCGGCGAGGCACAACCGAACTCCCTCGCGCCGCTGCTCGAGCACCCGTTGCTCGCCCAGCTGAAGGGTGCGACGCCCTATGTGGCCAACGTCAGCCTGCGTAACGGCCTGCAGCGGGTCGTCGTGGAGTCTTCACTGCGCGGCGTCGAGAGCGCGTTGCCGGCACCGCTGACTAAAGCGTCGACCGATGCATTGCCGGTGCGCGTCGAATACCTGCCGCTCGAAGACGGCGCGCGCGACCGCATCTTTGTTTCTCTCGCGCGCGTGGCGCTCGCCGAGATCCGCCGGCGGCGCGAGGGCGGGGCGATGGCGATCCGCCGTGCCGGCGTGTCGCTTACCCCGACGTCGCAGTCAGTGCGGCTGCCGGAGCGCAACGGCCTGCTCGTGTACGGCTCGCTGCCGGCGCTAGACATGGACCGCTGGCGCGCCGTCATGCCGTCCGGGGGCGAAACGCTGCCCGGCACGTACGAGCTCAAGCTCGGCCGCGTCGACATGTACGGCAAGCGGTTCAACAACATCGCGCTGCGCGCCGCCTCGGACTCGAGCGGCTGGTCCGCGGTGATCGATGCCGACGAGATCGCCGGCCACGTGACCTACAAGAGCGAGGCTGCGGGCCAGGTCGTCGCCCGGCTGCTGCAGTTCACCGTGCCGCCGACGCTCGCCAATGCGGCATCTACCCCGACGGCGAAGATCGCCGACCTGCCGTCGATCGACTTCACGGCCGAGCGCTTCAACCTGCGCGGCAACGCCCTCGGCAGGGTCGAGCTCGTCGCGAACCGCACGGGCGAGGACTGGCGGATTGAAAAAGGCACGATGGTGAATGTCGATGCCACCTTCAGCGCGAGCGGCCGCTGGCACGGCGGCGTCGCGCCGGCGAGCGAGCTCGATTTCAAGCTCACCGCGACCGACGTCGGCAAGTTCCTCGCGCGCATGGGATCTCCGGGCATGGTGATGGGCGGTCACGCCGATCTTTCCGGCACCGCCGGCTGGCAGGGCGCGTTGCTCAGCATCGACTATCCGAGCCTCTCCGGCGACCTTAAGCTCGCCGCCGAAGACGGCCAGTTCCTCGAAATCGACCCCGGCATCGGCAAATTGATCTCGCTCATGAACCTGCAGGCGCTGCCGCGGCGCATCACGCTCGATTTCCGCGACGTCTTCTCGAAGGGGTTTCGGTTCGATCGCATCGACGCCGCCTCGCGCATCGAGCGCGGCACGATGCAGCTCAAGGAACTGCGCATGAGCGGCCCGACGGCCGACGTGGCGATGTCGGGGCAGGTCGACCTCGAGCACGAGACGCAGAATCTCAAGCTGCGCGTCGTGCCGAGCCTCGGCGGCACGGCGTCGACCGCGGTGGCGCTCGTCAATCCCGTGGCGGGCGTGGCCGCGGCCATCGCGCAGCGCGTGCTCAGGAACCCGCTCGGCCAGATCTTCGCGCATGAATTCCAGGTCTCGGGCAGCTGGGTCGAGCCGAAGGTCGAGAAGCTCACGTCCACGCCGCCGCCGACGGAGTCGGTGACGCCTTGAAAGTCGCTGCTCTGCAAATGGTGTCGGCGCCGGAGCTCGAGCCAAACCTGGCTGCGGCGAAGCGGCTGATCGCAGCCGCGGCGGCCGCGGGCGCCCGCCTCGTCGCACTGCCGGAGAACTTCTATCTGATCGGCCGCCACGAGACCGACAAGGTCAAATTGCGCGAGCCGGACGGGAGCGGGCCGATCCAGGATTTTCTGTCCCGCACGGCGCGCGGGCACCGCGTCTGGATAGTCGCCGGCACCGTCCCCATATCAGGTTCAGATGAACAGCACATCCGCGGCGCCTGCCTGGTCTACGACGACCAAGGCAAGCGCGTCGCGCGCTACGACAAGATGCATCTTTTTCGCTTTACCGCGGGCGAAGAGCGTTACGACGAGACGCGCACGCTCGAGCCCGGTGAGGGCCCGGTCGCGCTCGACAGCCCGTTCGGCCGTCTCGCGCTCTCGGTTTGCTACGATGTGCGCTATCCCGAGCTGTACCGTTCGCTCGGTGCCTTCGACGCCATGTTCGTTCCCTCTGCCTTCACAGTCCCGACGGGTGCCGCACATTGGGAGACGCTGCTGCGTGCAAGGGCGATCGAGAACCAGGCGTATGTCATCGCGCCCGCGCAGGGCGGCACGCATGCCGGCGGCCGGCGCACGCATGGCCACAGCATGATCATCGACCCTTGGGGCGAGATTCTTGCGACGCAGCCCGAAGGCGAAGGCGTCGTGCTCGCCGAGATGGACCTCTCGCGCATCCGCGAGGTCCAAGCTTCGCTGCCCGCGAACGCCAACCGGAGAATGCATTGATACTCGACACTGCCCGCACCACGCTGCTCGCCCCCTTTGATCTGGGGACCGCAAAGCTCCAGCGCATATTCGGCACGCTCGCCGCGCGCAAGGTCGATTACGCCGATCTCTACTTCCAGTACGCGCGCTCCGAGGGCTGGAGTCTGGAGGAGGGCATCGTCAAGTCCGGCAGCTTCAACATCGAGCAGGGCGTCGGCGTGCGCGCCGTTTCCGGTGAGAAGACCGCCTTTGCCTATTCCGACGAGATCAGCTTCGACGCGCTGCAGGACGCCGCCAAGGCGACGCGTGCGATTGCCGCGGCCGGGCAGGCGCGGGTGGTGAAGGCCGGCTCGCGCAAGCTGCCGGTCCAGTTGTACGCCGCGATCGATCCCATCGCCTCGCTGCCATCGACCGAGAAGGTCGCGCTGCTCGAGCGGATCGAGCGCAAATGCCGCGCACGCGATCCGCGTGTGACGCAGGTGATGGCGAGCCTCGGCGGCGAATACGAGGTGGTGCTCATTGCCCGCGCCGACGGCGAGCTTGCCGCCGATGTGCGGCCGCTAGTGCGCCTGTCGGTGCAAGTCATCGCCGAGCAGAACGGCCGCCGCGAGAGCGGCAGCGCCGGCGGCGGCGGACGCACGGACTACGCGCACTTCACCGACCAGATCCTCGACCAGTACGCCGAGCAAGCGGTCTCCCAGGCGCTCACCAATCTCGAGGCGCGCCCCGCGCCGGCTGGCACGATGACGGTCGTCCTCGGCCCCGGTTGGCCGGGCGTGCTGCTGCATGAGGCGGTCGGCCATGGCCTGGAAGGCGACTTCAACCGCAAGGGCAGCTCGGCTTTTTCGGGACGCCTCGGCCAGCGCGTTGCGTCGCCCGGCGTCACGGTCGTCGACGACGGCACGCTTCCCGGTCGCCGCGGCTCGCTCACCGTGGATGACGAAGGCACGCCGAGCCAGCGAAACGTCCTCATCGAGGACGGCGTGCTGCGCGGCTACCTGCAGGACAGCCTGAACGCGCGGCTGATGAAGATGCCGCTCACCGGCAATGCGCGGCGCGAATCGTTCGCGCACCTCACGATGCCGCGCATGACCAACACCTACATGCTCGCCGGTCCGCACGACCCGCAGGAGATCATCCGCAGCGTGAAGAAGGGGTTGTACGCCACCAACTTCGCCGGCGGCCAGGTCGACATCACCAACGGCAAATTCGTCTTCTCCGCCGCCGAGGCCTACCTGATCGAAGACGGCAAGGTGACGCACCCGGTGAAAGGCGCAACGCTCATCGGCAACGGCCCCGATGCGCTCACGCGCGTCAACATGATCGGCAACGACCTCGCGCTCGATACCGGCATCGGCACCTGCGGCAAAGAGGGGCAAAGCGTGCCCGTCGGCGTGGGCCAGCCGACGCTGAAGATCGACGGCCTGACCGTGGGCGGAACTGCGGGCGGCCCCAACCAGTGAGCGCGGTCGACGCGCTCGTCGAGCACATTGCCGACGGCGCGTTCATTGCGCTGCCGCCCGACTACTCGCTGCCGGCAATGGACGCCGTGCGCGCGCTCATCCGCCGGCGCGTCTCGAAGCTAAGACTCCTCGGAGTGCCCGTGCTCGGCCTATCCGCCGACCTTCTCATCGGCGCAGGCTGCGTCGCTGAGGTGCATTCGAGCGCAGTCTCGCTGGGCGAGGCGGGCCTCGCGCCGCGCTTCAGCGAAGCCGCCGAGCACGGCGAGATCAAGGTCGTCGATTACACCTGTCCGGCAGTGCACACCGCGCTGCAGGCGACGGAGAAGGGCGTGCCGTTCATGCCGTTGCGCGGCGTGATTGGTTCTGATCTCACGCGCGGACGAAGCGATTGGCAGATTGCCCAGAATCCATTCGCAGGAGGCAAAGATCCGATCCTTCTCGTCTCTGCGCTTGTTCCCGATATCGCGCTGTTCCATGCGCGTTGGGGCGATGAAGCCGGAAACGTCTGGGTTGGTCGGCGGCGCGAGCTCGCCACCATCGCGCATGCGGCGCGCAACACTTATGTAACCGTGGAGGAGCTGCGCCCGGGCGACATGCTGGAAGACGAGCTCCTTGCCCCCGGCGTCATCTCGTCCACGTACGTCAGTGGCATCGCCCGCGCCGAGCGCGGCGCCTGGCCGCTCGGCGTCGCCGATGTATACGGCATCGATGACGCGCATCTCGCGGCGTATGCGGCCGCGGCGAAGACCCGCGAAGGTTTCCGGCGTTATCTGGATGAGTTCGTTTGGCAGGGAACGAAGAGCTCCTTGCCTGCGTAATCGCGCGGCTGATCGCCGACGCGCGCCATGTGGCGGTTGGCGCGGCGTCGCCGATCCCTGCGACCGCGTGCGAGCTACTGCGCGCCAAGGGCCGGCCGATCCGCGTCACGCGGCTGCACCAGCGCAAAGGCAACCCGTTCACCGAGGGCTCGGGCGAGCTCTTCGATCTCGCCGGGCAGGGACGCATCGATTACTTCTTTCTCGGCGGCGCGCAGATCGACGGCGACGCCAACATCAACCTGGTGCGCGCCGAAGGCCGGCGCTTCCCGGGGTCGTTCGGCTCCGCCTTCATGTACTTCGCGTGCCGCACCATCCTTTTCCGCGAGGAGCATTCGCGCCGTGTCCTGGTACCGAAAGTCGAGTTCATCTCCGCCCCCGGCTGGAGCCCGCCGGAGGTCGAACGGCGCGGCGGACCCGTCGCGCTCCTCACCGGCAAGGCGCTTTTCCGCTGGCAGAAGGATAAGCGGCGCTTCCTTCTGGAATCGGTGCATCCGGGTCATGCGGTGGATGAAGTGCGCGACATCACGGGGTTTCAATTTGACGAAGAACGCGTGGACGAGACCGCGGCGACAGCGGCGCAGGACCTGGCGCTCCTGCGGGGGCCGGTGGCCGCGCGGATCGCTCCGGATTACCCGGATTTCGCCCGAAGGGTCTGGGGAATAAACTAGCGCCATGAACGCTCCCGAGAAAGTACGGCAGTACGACCGCGCCGCGCAGGCGGTCGGCAACATCGTCCACCTCGAGCACTTCAACTGCTGTATCGACGACCAACGCCTGGCATTGCTGTTCTACGTCGTCGGCCTCGGCGCTACGCGCGACCCCTACATTTTTCCGGGCCTCGAGAACATCTGGCTCAATTTCGGGCGGACCCAGGTGCACATGCCGAGCCGCGCCGTCCCGCCGAAGGCCGAGCGGTTGCGCGGCACTGCGGGCCTTGTCGTGCCGAGCCTCGCGGACCTGGCGCAGCGCCTGGAGTACGCCGGCAAGGAGATGAAGCGCGTCGTGGGCGACGCGCGCCATTTCTCCTACGCGGTAAAAAAGGATTGCATCGAGACGACCGATCCGTGGGGCACGCGCGTGCGCTGCCATGCGCCGTCGCCGGAGTACGGGCCCGTCGAGCTCGGCATCGCCTATGTCGACTTCGACGTCCCGCAAGGCGCGGCCGAGGGCATCGCGCGCTTCTACACGGAGGTGATGCAGGCGCCCGCGTCCGCGCAAAAGGGCCGCGCCACGGTGGCCATCGGCCGCAACCAGAAGCTCCACTTCACCGAGACCAAGGACAAGCTCCCGGCATACGACGGTCACCACATCCAGGTCTACATCGCCGACTTCTCCACGCCCTACGAGTGGCTGAAGGAGCGCGATCTCATCACCATGGAAACCGATGCCAACGAATGGCGCTTCCAGTGGATCGTCGATCCGCGCGACCGCAAACCGCTCTTCCAGATCGAGCACGAAGTGCGCAGCATGAAGCACCACCTATTCAACCGGCCGCTGGTGAACCGCAACCACGGCATCACCAACATGACCTATCAGTACGGTCAGGACTCCTTCAAGGGCATCTACTGAACAAGCCGGTCGACGCAAAGTTGTGGAACGAGTACGCGGGTCCGCACGCGGACCTGCGCGAGGCGCTCGAGCGCATCGAGCGCGCCGGCGAGCTCCAGCGCATCAAGGGCGCCGACTGGAAGCTCGAGATGGGCACGCTCGCCGAGATCGTCTACCGGCAGGAAATGCCGCCCGCGATCCTGTTCGAGGACATTCCCGGCTATCCCAAGGGTTTTCGCGCCATGTCCGGCGCAACCAACTCGGCCAAGCGGCTCGCGATCATCCTCGGCTTTGCGCCGCCGTCGCATCCGCTCGATGTGGTGCGCGCCTATCGCGATCGCATGAAGACGCACAGGCCGATCCCGCCGCGGGTGGTCAAGAATGGGCCGGTGCTGCAGAACGTAGTCAAGACGGCTATCGACGTGCTCAAGTTTCCCGCGCCGCTCCTGCACGAGCACGACGGCGGCCGCTATCTCGGCACCGACGATCTGGTGATCATGCGCGACCCGGAGCTCGGCTGGGTCAACTGCGGGACCTACCGCTCGATGGTGCAGGGTCCCGACAAGGTGGGTCTCTGGATCTCGCCGGGAAAGCATGGGCGCCAGATCCGCGAGAAGTACTGGAAGCAGGGGAAACCGTGCCCGGTGCTCATCTCGTGCGGCCATGATCCGCTGTTGTTCCTCGCCGGCGGCAACGAGATCCGCTTCGGCCTCTCGGAGTACGACTATGCCGCCGGCCATCGCGGCGAGCCCTACGAAGTGATCGAGAGCGAGCTCTACGGGCTGCCGATGCCGGCGCACGCCGAGATCGTCCTCGAGGGCGCGATGCACCCGGGCGAGACGATGCCGGAAGGGCCGTTCGGCGAATTTACCGGCTATTACGCCGGCGGGCGCTCCGAGCAGCCGGTCGTGCGCGTCGAGCGTATCTACCATCGCGACGATCCGATCCTCGGCCTCGCGTGTCCGATGGTTCCGCCGTCCGATTTTTCGTATTCCAAGTGCGTGATGAAGGCCGGCATGATCTGGGACGAGGTCGAGCGCGCGGGACTTCCGGGCGTGCAAGGGGTCTGGGTCCATGAGCCGGGTTGCGCACGCATGTTCAATGTCATCTCGATCAAGCAGGCCTATGCCGGCCACGCGCGGCAGGCGCTGCATCTCGCCGCCGCCTGCCAGTCGGGCTCGTACCTCGGCCGCTTCGTGGTGGTGGTCGACGACGACATCGATCCGACGAATCTCGGGCAGGTGCTGTGGGCGATGTGCACGCGCTGCGATCCGGTCGAGGACATCGACTTCATCAAGCGCGCCTGGAGCGGTCCGCTCGATCCGCGGCTGCCGAAGGGCGTGACGTGGAACTCGCGAGGCCTGTTCGACGCATGCCGCCCGTATGAAATGCTGAAGGATTTTCCGCCCGTGGTGCGCGCCTCCGACGAGCTGCGCGAGAAAGTCGCGGATAAGTTTCGCGATCAGTTGAAGAAGCGCTAGCCGATGCGCCGGCTTGCGCTAGCGCTGTGTCTCGTCTTCAGCCTGGCGCACGCGCAGGAGCCTTACCCGAGCCGCGGCGTCCGGCTCATCATTGACACCTCGCCGGGCGGCGTCACCGATCTCTTCGGCCGCATGGTGGCCGAGGGCCTCTCGCAGAAATTTCCGCAGGGCGTCTTCGTCGACAACAAGCCGGGCGCGTCGGGCAATCTGGCGATCGACCACCTCGTGCGTTCTGCGCCAGACGGCTACACGCTGATGATCGCCTCGGGCGGCGGCATCGTCGTCAAGCCGTTCCTCGAGAAAGGGCTCACCTTCGATGTGATGAGCGATCTCGTCCCGGTCTTCAACTTCGCGCAGACGCCTCACATCCTCGTCGTGCCGCAATCGGTGCCCGCGAAAGACATGGCGGAGTTCATCGGCTACGCCAAGGCTCACGTGCTGCACTACGGAACCGCGGGCGTGGGGAGTCCACCGCACCTGTCGATGGAGTTGTTTGCCAAGGTGGCGGGACTGGAGATGATCAGCGTGCCGTACAAAGGGGTCGGCGGCGCGATGCCCGATCTGCTCGCGGGCCGCGTGCAGGCGATGTCGATGGCGCTCGGCTCGGCGCGGCCCTATCTCAAGGATGGCCGGTTGCGCCCGCTCGCCACCGGCGCGAAGCGGCGCCTGCGTGGCCTGCCCGACGTGCCGACGTCGGCCGAAGTGGGCCTCGGCCGCTGGGAGATGAGCGCCTGGTTCGGCGTCTTCGCCCCGCGCGGCACGCCGGCGGAGATCGTGCGGCTGCTGAACGAGAAGCTGCAGCAGGTGCTGGACGAACCGAAGACCGGCCAGCGCCTGCTCGAGGTCGGCGCCGACCCGATCGGCGGCTCATCCGAGTCGTTCGCAGAGCGCTATCGCGCGGACCACCGGATGTGGGGAGAATTCATCAAGGAGACCGGGATCAAACCCGAGTGAGACCATGATCAAGACCCAGTTCATCTCCCACGGCACGCTCGGCTCGAAGGACCTCGAGGCGACGCGCCGCTTCTATGAGGAATTCCTCGGCCTCGAAGTGGTGCGTACGAGTCCGGTCTCGCTCATGGTGCGGCGCGGCGGACAGCACGTCTACGCGGTCGTGCTCACCAAGAACAAGGAACGCATGCCGCGCTGCTATCACAACGGACTCGATGTCGATTCGGATGCGGAAGTCGACGCCGCCTGGCGTGTTTGCACCGAAGAGGCGGCGAAATGGGGCGTGCACGAGATCACCAAGCCCTCGGAGCGCCACGGCACTTACAGCTTTCTTTTCTGGGACGGGGACGACAACGCCTGGGAAGTGCTTTCCAACCCGAAGGGCGGCTACACCTGGATCTTCGAGCAGGGCGACCTCGAGGGCCGCGGCCACTTTGCCAAAGGGTTTCGCGACAAATTGCCAACGGAGAAACAGTGACCACCATCACGCAAGCTGAAATCGACCAGCAGGTCTTCGAACTCTACGACGAGTACTGCCACGGGCGCATCGGCCGGCGGGAGTTCCTGAAGCGCGCCGGCGCCATGGGCGCGCTCGCGTTCGCCATCTCGCTCCTGCCGGACTATGCGCGCGCGCAGACGATCTCCTTCACCGATACGCGCATCAAGGCGCAGTACGTCATGTATCCGTCGCCCGGCGGCAACGCGGCGAACATGCGCGGCTACCTCGTGCATCCCGCATCACATCCCTCGGGGAACGGTCCGTTCCCGGCGGTGCTGGTGGTGCATGAGAACCGCGGGCTGAATCCGTACGTCGAGGACGTCGCGCGGCGCGCTGCGATCGAAGGCTTCGTCGCGCTCGCGCCGGACGGCCTCGCGCCGCTCGGCGGTTATCCCGGGAACGACGACGACGGCCGCGACATGCAGGCGAAGCTCGACCAGCAGAAGCTGCGCACCGACATGCTGAACGGCGCGAAATTCCTGAAGGCGCACAAGATGTCCACCGGCAAGCTCGGCGTCACCGGCTTCTGCTGGGGCGGCGGCACGACCAACTGGCTCGCGACGGCGCTCGGCGCCGACATGCACGCCGGCGCACCGTTCTACGGCGCCGCACCGGCGACGGCGGAGGTGGCGAAGATCAAGTGCCCGCTCACCATCCACTACGCCGAGAACGATCCGCGCATCGACGAGATGTGGCCGACGTACGAGCAGGCGCTGAAGGCCGCCGGGGTGCGCTACGAGGTGCACATCTATCCGGGCACGCAGCACGGCTTCCACAACAACTCGACGCCGCGGTATAACGAGACGCAGGCGAAGCTGGCGTGGGATCGTACGATCGTGCTGTTCAAGAAGAGTCTCGTGTAATGCCTTTCTCCGGGGAGGAGACATGGATGAGTCAGGAGCCTCAGGAAAAGGTCGGCGCCGCTTTCTGAAGTCTGTCGGGGCGCTGAGCGCCTCGGTTCCCGCAGCCGCGCTGGGCCAGCAGCACTCCCACGGCGCGGCGAAGGGCGAGAAGTACATGTTCCTGAGCGCCGCCGAGGTCGCGTTCCTCGACGCGGCGGTGGCGCGCCTCATTCCCGCGGACGAGCTCGGCCCCGGCGCGAAGGAAGCCGGGGTCGCCTATTTCATCGACCAGCAGCTCTTCGGCGGCTTCGGCACCATGGCCAAGATGTACCGGCAGGGGCCGCACGCCGAAGGCACGCCGCAGCAGGGCTACCAGTCGCCCCTCACGCCGCAGGAGGTCTACCGCGCGGCTATCGCGGAGGTTGACGCTGGCTGCGTGAAGCAGCACGGGCGTCCATTTGCGAAATTGGAGGCCAAGCAGCAGGACGAAGTGCTGCGCGCGCTCGACGAAGGCAAGTTCCCGCTGGAAGCGGTACCGGCGCGGTTCTTCTTCAACCTTCTGCTCGACAACACGATCGAGGGCTTCTTCTCCGATCCGATCTACGGCGGCAACCGCGACAAGATCGGCTGGAAGCTGGTGGGCTTCCCCGGCGTCGCCGCGGTCTATACGCAGCACATCGAGAAATACGGCGTGCCCTACGACGCGCTGCCGATCTCGATCGTCGACATCCTCGAAGGCAAGAGCGTGCTCGACGAGACCGGGCATCCGAAGCACGTGCTGCTCGTGAGAAAGGACTGACCATGGCGACGAAACTGAAGCCGGTGGACGTGGTGGTCGTCGGCGTCGGCCTTGCTGGCAGCATCCTCGCCAAGGAGCTGGCCGAAGCCGGATTGAGCGTGGTGGGCCTCGAGCGCGGGCGCTGGCGCGACACCGATCCCGATTTCGCCATGCCGCATGCGCACGACGAGCTGCGCTACGTGAAGCGCCACGAGCTGATGCAGGACCTCTCGCGCGAGACCCTCACCTTTCGCAACAACGCGGCCGAGACCGCGCTGCCGATGCGTCAGCTCGGTTCCTTCCGTCCCGGAGAAGGCGTCGGCGGCGCCGCCGTGCATTGGGGCGGGCTGACGTGGCGCTTCCTGCCGTGGGATTTCGAGACCCGCAGCCGCACGCTCGCGCGCTACGGCAAGGGTCAAATCGCCGACGATTGCACGAGCCAGGATTGGGGCGTCTCTTACGACGACCTCGAGCCGCATTTCGACCGCTTCGAGCATCTCTACGGCATCAGCGGAAGAGCGGGCAACCTCAAGGGCAAGATCATTCCCGGCGGTAATCCGCACGAAGGACCGCGCTCGCGCGACTATCCGAATCCGCCGCTCAAGACGTCTTATGCCGGCTCGCTCTTCAAGCAGGCGGCGGAGAAGATGGGCTACAAGCCTTTCCCGTCGCCCAGCGGTGCGGTATCGCAGCCCTATACCAACGAATACGGCTCGACCATCAACGGCTGCGTTTACTGCGGCTACTGCCAGTTCTTCGGCTGCGAGATGGGCGCGAAGGCGAGCCCGCAGACCGCGGTGCTGCCGAACCTGATGAAGCAGAAGAAGTTCGAGCTGCGCACCCTGGCGAACGTCGTGAAGGTGAATCTCGACTCGGCGAAGAAGCGCGCGGTCAGCGTCACCTACATCGACTCCCGGGGGCGCGAGTTCGAGCAGCCGGCCGAGATGGTCTTGCTCACCTCCTACGTGTTCAACAACGCGCGGCTGATGCTGATTTCGGGCATCGGCAAACCCTACGACCCGATCGCGAATACCGGCGTGGTGGGCCGCAACTATGCCTACCAGACGCCCTCCTCGGTGACGCTCTTCTTCGAGGACAAGGTGTTCAACCAGTTCATGGCCGCCGGCGGCATGGGCGTGACGATCGACGAGTTCAACGGCGACAACTTCGACCACTCGGGTCTCGGCTTCATCGGCGGCGGCTTCTTCCAGGCCGCGACCAGCGGCTCGCGGCCGATCGAGGTGCGTCCGGTGCCGCGCGGCACGCCGCGCTGGGGCGCGGAGTGGAAGCACGCGGTGGCGAAGTATTTCAACCGCTCCTTCGGCATCGCCATCCAGGGCGCGTGCCAAAGCTATCGCGGCAATTATCTGGATCTCGATCCGACGTACCGCGACGCGTACGGCCTGCCCTTGCTGCGCATGACGTTCGACCGGCACGAGAACGAGCACAAGATGTCGACCTGGCTCACCCACAAGGCCGCCGAGCTGGCGAAGGCGATCGGCCCCTCGAAGATCAATGTCACGCCGCGCACGGAGAAGTACACCATCGTCCCTTACCAGAGCACGCACAACACGGGCGGCGTGGCGATGGGCGGGGATCCGGCGACGAGTGCCGTCAACAAGTACCTGCAGAGCTGGGACGTGCCGAACGTCTTCGTCGTCGGTGCGAGCGCCTTCCCGCAGAACGGCGGCTATAACCCCACCGGTACGGTCGGCGCGCTGACCTTCCACGCGCTCGCCGCGATCAAGAACCGCTATTTGAAGCGAGCGGGCCCGCTCGCGTAGCGCTCAGTTGCCCAGGACCGCCTTCACGCCGCGCACCAGCGCGGCGTGATCGAAGGGCTTGGTGATGTAGCCGTCGGCGCCGGTGGCGAGCCCGCGCATCACGCTCTCGCGCTTCGCGTCGGCGGTGAGCATCACCACCGGGATCGCCCGCAGCTGCGGGTGGGTCTTCAGCTTCGCCAGCAGGTCGAAGCCGTTCAGGTCGGGCAGCATCACGTCGAGCACGATCACGTCCGGCATGGGCTGCTGGCGCAGCCGGCCGAGCACCTCCGCTTTCGCGCCGGCGACAGTCGCGGCGTAGCCCGCGCCGTCCAGCAGGCGTTTCACCAGCGTGGCGACGTCGGGGTCGTCTTCGACGATCAGCGCGATCAGTTTTGCGCCGGCCGCGGGCTCGCGCTTCTTCAGAGCCTGGCGCGCGATGCTGACGTAATAGCCGTTGCGCTCGAGCTGCGGCGTGCCGCTGCCCGCCTCGCGATCGGCGCTCGCCTGGGTGCCGGGCGAGGACGGCTCCTGCGCGGCCGCGGCCTTGAAGAACGCATCGAAGTCGACGCCGATGTCGCTCAGCTCATCCAGGGACGGCGCGCGCACCAGCTTTGCCGCGAGTAACGCACGCAGCACGTCGCGCAGCTTCTCGGCTGGCAAATGCGGCATGCTGCCCTCGAGGTCGCCGACGCTTTTCTTGCCGTCGAGCATCACGAGGAGCTCGAGTGCTGCGGGAGGAAGCTGAGTCGAGCCGCGCTGGATCTCTTCTTCGCCCGCCTGCGTGACGGCGAACACGTCCAGGGGATAGACCGCGACTTCAGCCCTGTTTTCCGACGAAAAGACCGAAACGCGCTCGTTTGCCACGGCGCCCCCTTATTTGCGCCGGAGTTTACCCCTGTGTCCAGTTGCGCGCTCTGGCGACCGCCTCGCGCCAGCGCGCGAGCTTGCTTTCAGCTTCCTTACGTTCCATGTGCGGCTCGAAGCGCTTTTGCGCCTGCCAATGCGAGGCGAGGTCCCTTCTCCGAGGTCGAGTCGATGAAGCGTGCTATCTCATTGGGCGGCGAGTACCCCTTTGCCGAACTCCGGTCGCGCTCCAATAGAATCACGAACAGGGAGGGGGAGTTGAAGCTGGAAGACAGGGCGCGCGACGAGATCAATCGCCAGCTCACGGCGTGCGGACGGCAGGTCCAGGATCACAAGAAGATGGATCTTGGGGCTGCGCCAGCTATTGCCGTGCGTGAGTTGCCGTTAGATATCGGTACCCATTGGCGTTCATTCAGCTACGACGAACTTGTCAAACGCGATAAGCTGAACTGCGACATCTTCTGGCTTAAGGGTAAGACCCTGGGGGATTCCGAGAAACCTGCCGGAGCCCGAAGTGCTCTTTCGGGAAGTCGTAGATGACCTGCAGGTCGTACTGAGCGTTCGCCGCTATTGCGACGGAACTAAAGCGCTGACGTCAAGGAAGAGCCCACATCAAACCTGGTGACCGCGTCCGACTGAAATCTGATCCGACCCGTGTCGGGTTACTCACTGCCGAGCAGGAAATTCGAAATGACAGACGACGGGTTTTGGTGCGCTTCTTTACAGGGGAAGAAGAGTACGTTCCCGAGCTTTCACTTGAAGTAGTTCTTCATCAAACCCAAAGTCCAGCGCAACTGATTTCACAAGCGCGGTTTGGAAAGGCACGGGATCTACGAGGCGCGCTAACGTATTACCGACTCAGTGGGCGGCTCGCTGATCTTATCTACAGCTTGAATGCGACAAACACCGACTTCTATCCATACCAGTTCAAGCCCGTATTGAGTTTTCTTGATTCCCCCTCGAACGGGTTACTGATTGCGGATGAAGTGGGCCTTGGGAAGACGATCGAGGCGGGCCTTATTTGGACCGAGTTACGAGCCCGCGCGGATGCTCGCAAGCTCCTGGTGCTGTGTCCCGCGATGCTTCGGCAAAAGTGGAGCGATGAACTTGCAAACCGCTTCGGTATCTCGGCTCTAATCTGCAATGCCGAGGAAGTTATCGATCGGTTGCAAAAGTCCCTGACGCGGTCTGCCGATAGTTTCGCCCTCATAGCAAGTATTCAAGGTCTGCGGCCACCGCGAGGTTGGAACGAGGAAGAGGTTGATGATCAGGATTTATCGGCGCCGGCGCGACTCGCCAAGTTCTTCAGAAGCATGGACGGAGAAGAACCTTTATTCAACCTAACGATCATTGACGAAGCGCACTACTTGCGTAATCCAGAGACGCAAATGGCGCGTTTGGCGAGGCTCATTAGACCCGTTACGGAGAACCTAATCTTACTTTCGGCCACACCAATTCAGTTACGAAGCGAGGATCTCTTTTATTTACTCAATCTTCTAGATGAAGACACGTTTCCCTACCCATCATCGTTTGCGGAAATCTTAGAGGCTAATGCGCCCTTGGTCGCGTTGCGTGACCGTCTCCTGGCAGGACCTGTCACGCGCGCGGAGTTCTTGGATGCCCTTAAGCAAGCCTCGCTTGAGGAAATGCTTGGCGAGAGTGAGCAGCTGAATCACCTGATAAACCATCCTCCTTTTGATGAAGCGCTACTAACTCCGACCGGGAGGGCGCAACTCGCGGATCGCCTGGACCGCCTGAATCCAATGTCGAAGATCGTGACACGCACGAGAAAGAGAGACGTGCAGGAAATGCGCGTCGTCAGGAGTCCCATTGCGTATAAGGCGCAAATGACGGAGATCGAGCGCACCTTCTACGAGGAAGTGACACAGCGGGTCCGCGATTTTTGTTCGCGCTACGACATAGCGGAAGGGTTCATGCTCACCATTCCACAAAGACAGATGGCGAGCTCGATGGCGGCTGCGTGTCGGTCTTGGACCGAGAGAATGTCTAAAGAGGCGTTGGACGAGCTGCGGTACGAGCTCGCAGAGGGCATAGAGCAAGAAGAGTGGCGCCCGGGTACGTTGCTAGAGGAGCTTATCCGCATCGTCCACGAAATTGGAGATTTCCCAGCCCTTCGAGCCAGCGATTCCAAATACCGGGAACTCGTCGACCGGTTGCGGGATTACTTGCGCGAGTACCCGGACAAGAAGGTTGTTCTTTTTTCCTTCTATCGAGCGACGCTTCACTATTTACATGAGCGTCTATCAGAGGACGGCATACGCTCCGTGGTGCTGCACGGCAGTATGCAGAAGGATTTAATCATTCAGACGTTCGCGAATGAAAAGGGGCCGTCAGTCCTCCTTTCGTCCGAGGTTGCAGCCGAAGGCGTCGATCTACAGTTTTCGAGCCTCGTGGTCAATTACGACCTTCCTTGGAACCCGATGAAGATTGAACAGAGAATCGGGCGGATAGACCGCATCGGGCAAAAGGCGGAGCGGATCGTTATTTGGAATCTCATGTACGCCGACACCATCGACGAGCGGGTCTACGACAGATTGCTTGCGCGTCTCGACATATTCCGTCAGGCGTTGGGTGGTACCGAAGTGATCCTGGGAGAGCAAATCCGCGATATGAGCTACGAGTTGCTTAGGCACAAGCTCACGCCCGAACAGGAACGGGCGCGAATTGACCAAACGGCTAATGCAATTGCTATTTCAAATAAGCAGCAAGAGGACCTAGAACGTGAGGCAGTCCAACTTATCGCTCACGGACAATATGTAGAAAGGAAGATTAGGACAGCTAAAGATCTTGGCCGATACATCACAGGAGACGACCTATTTCTGTATGTGCGTGAGTTTTTTGACAGGGAATATCCCGGTTGCCGATTCATCCCGGTTGATCCAAAGGGGTTGCTGTTTGAAATCGACTTAACCGCGTCTGCCCGAGTGGATCTGAGGCAGTTTGCGGATGTCGACCGGCCGCCCAAATACACCATGCTTTTAGGCGAAGGAGGCAGTCAACGGCCCCGATTCCTTTTTAGTAATCGTGTGGGAAAAGCACCCGCGCGTGTCGAAATAATTTCGCAAGACCATCCGTTGGTGCGTTTTGTCAGCGCTCAGCTAAAGACATTGGGAAAGGGTTATTACTTTCCGGTCTCGGCAGTGCAATTGGCTTCGGTCGCTGTTCCTAGTCTGCCGACGGACACGTATGTATACGCTGTGGATCGATGGTCTATATCGGGCGCGCGGGAGATAGAGCGTCTGGTGTTTTGCGCGAGACGCGTTTCTGGTGAGTACCTTGAACCGGAGGAAGCAGAGAGGCTAATAACAGCCGGCGCCTTGGAAGGAAACGACTGGCCCGGCGCCCCTAATGTCATTGACCGTGATGCGGTCTTATCCTCTTACGATCAATGCGCTGAACGACTCGAGCGCGAATTCGAGGAATTCAAGCTCAATGTACAGCGAGAGAATGCGGATCGAATTGCGCTCATGATTTCTACGCTACAGAGCCATTTAAACAACCAAGTTAAGAAGCGCCAGGAAATCATTGCGAGACATCAAGCACGCGGACAGACGAGACTAGTGCCGGCGGAGGAGGGCAAGATTCGGCAACTGACCCGCAGGGTCGAGGAGCGCGTCCTAGAACTGCAGCAAAAATTGCAGCTGACCAATTCGCGAAATAGCGTGTCCGCTGGGTTGATAAGAATCAGTTAGAGGAGGTCCAAGATGGGTCGATCAATTGAAGAGGCATTGAAGAAGGCGGGAGTGAAGAAGGAACAATTCAAACAGGCAAAGGAGCGACAAGAGTCCGAACGGCGGCCACCGGAGGGTACGGAAGTCGATTTCTCAAGGAAGATGAAAAAGGAGCGGGTGGTTGTCTATCCAGAGCGCGGGACAAAGCGGGCCTATGTATATTCGGAAAAGGAGGGCAGGTCCGAAGCTCTGCAGCCGCCAGCGCAGGCCAAACTGGCTGGCGAGTTCAGTCGCTATTTGGTCAAAATTGAGGGCGCATACGACGCGAAGCCGAAAACCGCCAAAGCGAAGACGCAAGGCAAGGCGACTGGCTCGTTAGAAATCATCGGCTCGATTGTTCCCAATCCATTATTGGTCAAGCCCGATCTTCTCGAGTCTCATGTCGTGTCACCGGGTAATGATGGAATTGCTGCTCAATTAGCCAATCCTGGGACCGAGACCGACGAATTAGATGTGGTCATCGGTCTAGACTTTGGCACTTCGACGGTAAAGGCGGTAATACGCGACACGGCGCGCCGAGCGTTTGCGGTTCCGTTCATCCGGCACGACCCCGACAACCCCTATCTCTTGCCGAGCAGAGTCTTCGAATTTCACGATGCATATCACTTGCAAAAGTCTGGCGCGGCTCATCGCTCTTTAAAGCTATCTGTAATCAGTGCGAACGCTGGCGCGAAGGATTTTGAACGAGCCGTGGCGTTTCTAGCGTTAGTCATCCGCTACGCCCGTGGATGGCTGCTCGCAACACACGCGGATATCTATGCACACTCAAAACTCAACTGGGCGATAAACATTGGATTACCGGCAGCTAATTATCAAGAGAGAGCGATGGTTGACCGCTTCCGCGCCATCGCTTCTGGAGCGCTACTTCTTGCCTCCGACCATACAAAGGTCATTAGTTCTGATTTAGCAGCCAAGCATTACGAGTCAGGACGTCAATTAGTGCGGCAAATGGGCACCTCCACGAGGGGTGAAGTGCAAACCGCCGCAGGGACTATTGACGTTGTCCCCGAGATTGCAGCGCAGGTACATGGATTTGTGCAATCCACGCGGTTTGACCCAAGAGCGCCGAATGTTTTCATGATGATCGATGTTGGCGCGGGCACCGTAGATGCCTCGATCTTTCATGCGCGGAGAGAAGCAGGTGGACGACAGGGGTTCGTATGCTTCGCGAATACTGTCGAACAAAACGGAGCAATCAATCTACACAGAGAACGCGTCAAGTGGTTTCGCGATCAATTTAGAAAAATAGCCCCACCGAATGCTGCGGCACAAAAGGAGTTAGACAACTTGGAGCAGCCGACGGATCGATTGGTCGCAATACCGGAGAGTATTAGAGATTACTTCGCCGGTATTGCACTTCGCTTTGATAGTTCGCCGGGCAATCCCGACGAGCTATTCTTCACACGCAGATACTGGCGGCAAGTGTTCGGCGACACGCTCAGCGCGGTGAGAAATCGCAAGTTGAGTGACGAGCAACTAGTGGGTTTGCCCACCTTCCTCAGTGGAGGTGGAGCGAGAATGAATTATTACGAGCGGCTTGTACGCCAGCTCAATAACAACTCAAACGTGCGATGGGCCCGTCTTGATCGAGTTCTATTGGATATACCGCAAGAACTGGTTGCACCGGGCTTGCGACAGTCCGAATTTGATCGCTTATCGGTTGCATACGGACTGAGTTTTGTGCAACTGGGTAACTATGTAAGAGCGCAAGATGTGCCGGATCTCGCTCCTGAGCGCGCGTCCAGTTACTACGATCGATTTATTTCTAAGGACCAGATGTAAGCGCGCGGCGAGCTGTTTCAAGCGCGTTCACTTCGTCCAATTGCGCGCTCTGGCGACCGCCTCGCGCCAGCGCGCGAGCTTGCTTTCAGCTTCCTTACGTTCCATGTGCGGCTCGAAGCGCTTTTGCGCCTGCCAATGCGAGGCGAGCTCCTCGCGTGACTTCCACAGATCGACCGTCAGCCCAGCGAGATAGGCGGCGCCGAGCGCGGTGGTTTCCAGCACCTTGGGCCGCACCACCGGTACGCCGAGCAAGTCGGCCTGGAACTGCATCAAGAGGTCGTTCGCCGAGGCGCCGCCATCTACGCGCAGCTCGGTCAGGCGCTCGCCCGCATCCTTTTGCATCGCCTCGAGGAGCTCAGCGCTCTGGAAGGCGATCGACTCGAGCGCAGCTCGGGCGATGTGCGCTTTGGATGTGCCGCGCGTAAGGCCGACCATGGCACCGCGCGCATGCGCGTCCCAGTAAGGTGCGCCCAGGCCCGTGAACGCGGGGACGAGGAACACATCGCCGGAGTCCAGCACGCTGGCAGCGAGCTTTTCCACTTCGCTAGAGCTGGCAAAGAACTCGAGCTCATCCCGCAGCCATTGCACCACCGCGCCGCCGATGAACACGCTGCCTTCCAGCGCGAACTCCATGCCCCTCACCTGCGCGCAGGAAGTAGCGACGAGGCCGTTCTTCGACTGCACGACGCGATCGCCGGTATGCAGCAGCATGAAGCAGCCGGTGCCATAGGTGTTCTTCGCCATGCCCGGTTTGTGGCACGCCTGGCCGAAGAGCGCCGCCTGCTGGTCGCCCGCGATCCCGCCGATGATGAGAGGCTCGCCGACGAACGAGGCGGGCAGCATGCCGAAGGCGTGCGCCGACGGATGAACGTCGGGCAGCACCGCGCGCGGCACGCGCAGGAGCGAAAGCAGCTCCGCATCCCAGTCGTTCATGTGGATGTTGAAGAGCATGGTGCGCGAGGCATTCGACGGATCGGTGACGTGCGTGCGATTGCCTGTCAAGTGCCAGACGAGCCAGGTATCCACGGTGCCGAAGGCGAGCTCGCCGCGCTCGGCGCGCCCGCGAGCGCCGGGAATTTCATCGAGCAGCCAGGCGATCTTGGTGCCGCTGAAATAGGGATCGATCACGAGACCCGTGCGCTCGGCGATCAGGCTGCCGGCGCCGACTTGCTTCAGCTCCGCGCACATCGGCGCGGTGCGGCGATCCTGCCAGACGATCGCGTTGTGGATCGGCTCGCCGGTCTGGCGGTCCCACAGGATCGTCGTCTCGCGCTGGTTGGTGATGCCGACCGCCAACACATCCTTGTGCGACACCTTCGCCGTGCGCATCACTTCGCGCGCGGTCTCGCGCTGCGTGGCGAGAATCTCCCTGGGATCGTGCTCGACCCAGCCGGGCTGCGGATAGATCTGGCGGAATTCGCGCTGCGCGAGCGCGACCAGCGCGCCATGCTCGTCGAACAGAATCGAGCGCGAGCTGGTCGTGCCTTGATCGAGTGCAAGGACGTAGCGCATCGGCAAAGTCTAACGCAGTGAAAAATGAGCCCGATGCTAAAATCCGCCGCCATGCCCCTCCCGGTTTCCGAGGTCGAGCGCGAGCTCACCCATACGCGTCGCGTGCGCTATGAGGGCTACAAGCGCGCCGACGGATTCTGGGACATCGAGGCGCATCTCCTCGACACCAAGAACCACGACTATCAGCTGAAGACCGGCATCCGGCGCGCCGGCCAGCCGATCCACGACATGTGGCTGCGCGTCACCATCGACCGCAGCCTCACCATCATCGATGCGCTGGCGTCGATGGACGCGGTGCCTTATCCCGGCGGCTGCGAGAAGATCCCGCCGGCGTACAAGAAATTGATCGGCCTGAACCTGGTGCGCGGCTTTCGCAAGCGCACCTGGGAGCTCCTCGGCAGTGTGAGGGGCTGCACGCACCTCACCGAGATGCTCGCCGGTCTGCCGACGGCGGCGATCCAGACGTTTGCCGGCGAGTTGCCGGAAGAACGCGAAGACGGCGCGAAGCCGTTCCAGCTCGACCAGTGCCACGCGCTCGAGACCTCGAGCGAGACCGTGCGACTCTGGTATCCGAAATGGTTCAAGGGGAAAGCAGCGTGAAAATCCACGAATACCAAGGCAAGCAAATCTTCCGCGAGTACGGCATGCCGACGCCGCGCGGCTTTCCCGCGATGAGCGTCGACGAGGCGGTCGAAGCCGCGAAGAAGCTCGGTGGAAAAGTCTGGGTGGTGAAGGCGCAGATCCACGCCGGCGGCCGCGGCAAGGGCGGCGGCGTGAAAGTGGCGAAATCGCTCGACGAGGTACGCGCCCGCGCCAAGGAAATCCTCGGCATGCAGCTGAAGACCCACCAGACCGGGCCCGCGGGCCAGAAGGTGCGCCGGCTGCTGGTCGAGGAGGGCGCGGACATCAAGAAGGAGCTCTACGCCGGCATGGTGGTCGACCGCGGCACGCAACGCGTCGTGCTGATGGCGTCCTCCGAAGGCGGCATGGACATCGAGGAAGTCGCGGCGAAGACGCCGGAGAAGATCCGCAAGGTGTTCATCGATCCGGCGCAGGGCCTGACCGACGCCGACGCCGACGAGATCGCGCTCGGCATCGGCATTCCGCAGTCCTCTCTCGCGCAGGGGCGCGCCGTCTTCCAGGCGCTCTACAAGTGCTTCGATGCGACCGACGCTTCGCTCGCCGAGATCAACCCGCTGATCCTCACGGGCGACGGCCGTGTGATCGCGCTCGATGCCAAGCTCAACTTCGACGACAACGCGCTCTTCCGCCATCCGGAAGAGATCGCGATGCGCGACCTCGACGAGGAGGATCCGCTCGAGATCGAGGCGTCGAAGTACGACCTCAACTACATCTCGCTCGACGGCAACATCGCCTGCATGGTCAACGGCGCGGGGCTCGCCATGGCGACGATGGACACCATCAAGCTCTTCGGCGGCGCGCCGGCCAACTTCCTCGACGTGGGCGGCGGCGCCACGGCCGAGCGGGTCACGGCGGCGTTCAAGATCATGCTGTCGAACAAGAAGGTGAAGGCGATCCTCGTCAACATCTTCGGCGGCATCATGAAGTGCGACACCATCGCGACCGGCATCGTGTCCGCGGCGCGCGAGGTCAAGCTCAACGTGCCCCTCGTGGTGCGCATGAAGGGCACGAACGAGGACCTCGGCAAGAAGATCCTCAAGGACTCCGGACTGCCGATCATCTCGGCCGACAATATGGGTGATGCCGGGAAGAAGGCGGTGGCTGCGGTGAAGGCAAAAACCGCGAAGCCGAAACCCAAGCCCAAACCGAAGCCTAAGAAAAAGGCACCGAAGGCGAAGAAAGCCAAGAAAGCGAAGAAGAAAAAATGAGCATCCTCATCGACAAGAACACGCGGGTGATGACGCAGGGCATCACCGGGAAGACGGGGCAGTTCCATACGCAGACCAGCCGCGCCTACGCCAACGGCAAGGCGTGCTTCGTCGCCGGCGTAAATCCGAAGAAAGCCGGCGAGGACTTCGAGGGCATTCCGATCTTCGGCACCGTGGCCGACGCGAAGAAGGCGACCGGCGCCAATGTCTCGGTGATCTATGTGCCGCCGCCGTTCGCCGCCGCCGCGATCGAGGAGGCGGTCGAGGCAGACCTCGATCTCGTGATCTGCATCACCGAGGGCATCCCGGTGCGCGACATGGTGCGCACCAAGTACAAGATGAAGGGCAAGCGCACCCTGCTCGTCGGGCCGAACTGCCCGGGCGTCATCACGCCGGACGAGATCAAGATCGGCATCATGCCGGGGCACATCCACAAGCGGGGGCCGATCGGCGTCGTGTCGCGCTCCGGCACGCTCACTTATGAAGCCGTCGGCCAGCTCACCGAGCTCGGCCTCGGCCAGTCCACCTGCGTCGGCATCGGCGGCGATCCGGTCAACGGCGTCAAGCACATCGACGTTCTGAAGATGTTCAACGACGACCCGAAGACCGAAGCGGTGATCATGGTGGGCGAGATCGGCGGCTCGGACGAGGAGAATGCCGCGCGCTGGGTGAAGGCGAACATGAAGAAGCCCGTCGTCGGCTTCATCGCCGGCGTCACGGCGCCGCCGGGCAAGCGCATGGGCCATGCCGGGGCCATCATTTCAGGGGGCAAGGGAACTGCCCAGGAGAAGCTGGCCGTGATGGAGGAGTGCGGCATCAAGACCACCCGCAATCCGGCCGAGATGGGCAGGACGCTCAAATCCGTACTGGGGTAATCCGCGCCCCGTTCGCGGTGGTCGTGCCCTACGCGGCGACGATCTTCCTTTCGTCGTTCCTGCTGTTCCTGGTGCAGCCGATCATCGCCAAGCAGATCCTGCCGTGGTTCGGCGGCTCCGCAGGCGTATGGACCACCTGCCTCGTCTTCTTCCAGAGCGTGCTGCTCGCCGGCTACGCCTATGCCGACTGGACGACGCGGCTCGGGCCGCGCCGGCAGGCCTACCTGCACGTCGCGCTGCTCGCGGCTTCGCTTGCCTGCCTGCCCATCATCGCGTCGAGCGCGTGGAAGCCGCAGGGCAACGAGGAGCCGATCCTGCGCATCCTGCTGCTCCTTTGCGCGACGATCGGCCTGCCGTATTTCCTCCTTTCGACCACCACGCCGCTCCTGCAGGCGTGGTACTGGCGGCGCTTCCAGAGCGCGGTGCCTTATCGCCTCTTCGCGCTCTCCAACCTGGCATCGCTGCTCGCGCTGCTCGGCTTTCCGCTGCTGTTCGAACCGGCATTCGACCTGAGAGCGCTCGGCTGGAGCTGGTCGTTCGTCTATGGCGGCTTCGCGGTGCTCTGCGGCGCGGTCGGCCTGATGTCGGCCAATGGTGCCGCCGCGGCCGCGCAGAGCCGTACCGCCGCCAAACCGCTGGCCGCCTCTCTGACTGCGGTCGACCAGCTGCTGTGGCTCGCGCTTGCCGCCATGGGCTCGGTGATGCTGCTCGCGGTGACCAACCACATCACCCAGAACATCTCCAGCGTGCCGTTCCTCTGGGTGCTGCCGCTCGCGCTCTATCTCATCACCTTCATCCTCGCCTTCGACCATCCGCGCTGGTACGTGCGGCCGTTCTTCGTCGTGGCGCTGCTCGTGCTGCTGCCGGCGATGGGGTATTTCGTCCAATCGCTCAACCTGCGCGTCGCGGCGCCGCTCTACCTGGTGGGGCTTTTCGTCACCTGCATGTTCTGCCACGGCGAGCTCGCGCACTCGAAGCCCGATCCGGCGCACCTGACGCGCTTCTACCTCATGATTTCGCTCGGCGGCGCGCTCGGCGCCGTGCTGGTCGCGATCATCGCGCCGCTGGTCCTGCCCGGCTACTTCGAGCTCGGCATCACGCTGCTGGTGCTGGCGTTCGTCGCGGCCATGCGGCTGCAGCGCATCGCGCTATGGGCCGGCATCGCGGTTGCCGCGGTCACCAGCGTGCTCGTCGTGCAGGGCATGTTCGGCTACTCGCACGGCATGCGCGTCATGGAGCGCGATTTCTACGGTGTCGTGCGCACGGCAGACCATCCGCAGCCCGTGCCGTACCGCTCGATGTACCACGGCGGGATCATGCACGGCGGGCAGCTTTTGGGCGATTCGTTGCGCAACACGCCCGCCGATTACTTCAGCCCGAATTCCGGCTACGGACGCGTCTTTACTTCGCTGCGGGAGATGACGCCGCGCCGCAAGCTCTCGGTGGGCGTGCTCGGCCTCGGCGCCGGCGTGATCGCGGCCTGGATGCGCCCGGGCGACGGCCTGGTGTTCTATGAAATCAGCCCGCGCGTGGTCGACATCGCGCGGCAGGAATTCACCTATCTCGCGGATACCGCCGCGCGCACCGAGGTGGTGCTCGGCGACGGACGCCTCTCGCTCGAGCGCGAACCGCCGCGCGGCTATGACGTGCTCGGCATCGACGCCTTCTCCGGCGACTCCATCCCGATGCACCTCGTCACGCGCGAGGCGATGGCGCTGTACGTGAAGCACATCAAGCCCGACGGCGTGATCGTGTTCCAGGCGACGAACCGCTACATCGATCTGCTGCCGGTCGTGAAGCGGCTGGCCGCGGAGTTCGGCATGGAAGCGGTCAACATCTCCGACAGTCCGGAGGCGAGCGAAGGCCCCGAGTACTGGTACTCGGCCACCGACCAGGTGATCGTGACGCGCAACCAGAAGCTGCTCGCCTGGCCGCGGATCGACGAGGTGTCCGACGACATCGAGGACCGGGCGAGCCTGCCGACCTTCACCGACTCGCACCACAATCTGCTGCGTATCTTGAAGTAATGCGGAAGTTCAAGCAGGTCGACGCGTTCACCGACCGGCCATTCCGCGGCAATCCGGTCGCGGTGGTGCTCGAGGGCGAAGGCCTGAGCGCGGCCGAGATGCAGCACATCGCGCGCTGGACCAACCTCTCCGAGACCACGTTCCTCCTGCCGAGCAAGGTGGCGAACTACCGCCTGCGCATCTTCAGCCCGACGCACGAGCTGCCGTTCGCCGGCCATCCGACCATCGGCAGCGCGCACGCGGCGCTCGAGGCGGGGATCGTCAAGGGAACGCGAATGAAGCAGGAATGCGGGGCCGGCGTGCTCGACCTGAGCGTCGACGACGGCGTCATTTTCGTGCGCGCGCCGGCCGTGAAGGTCTCGCCCGCTCCGGGTATTCCAGGCGACGTCGGCATCCCGCTCGCCGCCGGCGCGCCGCTGCTTCGCGCGGACGTCGGACCCGTCTGGCTCACGGGCGAGGTGAAAGATGCCGCGACCCTCGCCGCGTTGCAGCCAGACATGGGCGCGCTCGCAAAGTGGTCGACAGCGCTCAACGCCACCGGCGTCACGGTGTTCGCGCCTTCGGGCGAGCGCGACAACGCCTTCCACGTGAGGTCCTTCGCGCCGGCGCACGGCATCCCGGAGGACCCGGTCTGCGGCAGCGGCAACATCTGCGTCGCCGCCTATCTGCGGCACCTCAAGCGCGCGCCAAAGGCCTACGTCGCGAGGCAGGGACTGCGGATGGGCCGCGACGGCCGTATCCACATGCGCGTAGCCGAGGATTCGATCGACCTCGGCGGCCGCGCCGTCACCTGCGTCGAAGGCTCGCTTAGGAGCTGACCCGCACGAGCGCGACGGTGACGTTATCGCGAGCGTTCTTCGCTAGCGCCGCGCGCAGCAGCGCCTCGGCCGAGGCCTTGAGGTCGGCGCCGATCAGCGCCGCCATCTCCTCCTCGGTCAGCGTCTCATACAGGCCGTCGCAGCATAGAAGGTAGGTGCTGTCCGGCGTGCACGGCTCGCGCACCACGTTCGGCACGATGTCGGTGAAGGTGGTGCGGCCGCCGAAGCATTGCAGGAGCTTGGTGCTGCGCTCCTGCCCGCTGCCCAGCTTCCACGAGGGGACCGGCGTGTCGTCGGTGCTGAGCTGCATCAGACCGCGCTCGACGACCTTGTAGGCGCGGCTGTCGCCGACGTTGAAGAGGACGAGCTTCGTCTGGTGCGCTGCCATGCCGACGGCGGTCGAGCCCATGCCAGCCAGCTCCGGCTGCTCCCGCACCACGGCAGACAACTCGGCGTTGACCGCGCGCACCGAGCTTTCGATGCCGGAGAGTCCCAGGGTCACGAGACGGCGCACCAGGCTTTTCGCGACCAGCAGGCTGGCGCGCTCGCCGTCGTTGTGCCCGCCCATGCCATCGCACACGATGCAGGCGAACGGCAGGTCGAGCTCGTGCTCGAAGGCGCGAGCCGTCTCCATGGTTTCCTGCGACAGCCAGAAACCGACCGCGATGCAGTCCTGGTTGTTGCTGCGCACGGTGCCGCGGTGCGTGATGCCGGCGCCTTTGATGCGTAATGTCATGGGCTCAAGCGATTTTACGGTGCTCTCACGGGCCCGTGGCAGCAAGGTCCGGCTCACCGCAGTGCTTGAGGATCTCGCCGCGCACCTGGTCGCGCAGCCTGACCGCCGCGTTCCAGTCCGCCCCTTCCGGCGCCACCGGGGCGCTGATCGTCACCGACACCGGCGCGCGCCGCAGGTACCAGGTGCCGTCGCGCAATACCGAGCGCACACCGCGCAGCGCCACCGGCACGACCGGGATCTGCGCCTGCGCCGCGGTCTGGAAGGCGCCGGTGCGGAAGGGAAGCAGCCCCGTATGCCGCAGGAGCGTGCCTTCCGGGAAGACGATGAGGGTTGTCCCCTCGCGCGCTGCGCCGGCGAGCTCATCGGCGTGCTCCGCGCTCTTCTGCACGTCGAAGCGCTCGACGAACTGCGCGCCGAGGCCGCCGAGGAAGACCCGCGTGATGAAGCTGTCTCTCAGCTCGCTCTTGGCGACGAAAGCGCTCTTCTCCCAGGGGAGGATGGCGAGCAGCACCGCGCCGTCGAGGTAGCTCGTGTGGTTAGCGGCGACGACGTAGGGGCCGCGTGGCGGCAGGTTCTCCAACCCGCGCACCGCGAGCGGGATGGCGCACAGGCGCAGGAACAGGCGCGAAAAGCTCTGTCCGACGCGCCAAGTCGTGCGCCCGGGCGCGATCGCCGCGACGAGGAACAGGCCGAAGAACAGCGCGCCGAAAAGCAGCCATGCCCAGAGGGCAAACAGCATGCCGCGCACGACCCGCCAGGCACGCCGCGCCTGCGGCAGGGCGCCGGCGAACACCAGACGCACGAATTGCAGCCACACCGCCTGCGGCTTTACGGCCGAGGGTCCGCGCTCGTAATAGTCGCGGGCGGCGACGCGGCGGATCTTGCCGCTCGAAGTCTTCGGCACGGTATGCGGCGGTGCGAGCACGATGTCGTCGACCGGCGCACCGATCAGGCCGATGGCGAGCTCGTTGATCTTCGTTTTCAGCTCCTGGTGACGTGCGGCGTCGCGCTCCCGGGTCTCCGCCAGCACGATCACGCGCTCGGTGCCGCCGACCGCATCGGCGGAGCCGAATACCGCCACGCAGCCGCGCCGCGCCCCGGGAAGGTCGCCCACCGCTTCCTCGAGCTCGTACGGACTGATGTTGCGCCCGCCGCGGATGATGATGTCCTTCTCGCGCCCGGTGATGTAGAGCCGGCCCTCGGACAGGTAGGCACGGTCGCCGGTGTTGACCCATTCATCGTCGAAGAGCGTCTTCGTGGCCTGCGGGTTGCGGTAATAGCCCGAGGTGGCGGAGGGGCCGCGGAACTGCAGCTGTCCCTCGGCCCGGTCGGGAAGCTCGAGACCCGCGCCGTCGACGACGCGCAGGTCGTGATCGGGAATCACCGTGCCGCACGCCACGACTTTCAGCGGCGCGGCGTCCGAGGCCGATGCGTCGAGCGCTTCGCCGGTGGTGGAAAAATGTTCGCGGTCGAGCGAATCGACTCGCCACTTCTCGCCGGGCGGGGTGAAGGCGAGGCCGACGGAGGCTTCCGCCAGCCCGTACACCGGCGACATGACGTTCGAGCCGAAGCCATGTTTCGCGAAACGGCTCTCGAACTGCGCCATCGTCTCCGGGCTTACCGGCTCGGCGCCGTTGAAGGCGAAGCGCCAGGACGAAAGATCCAGGCCCTCGAGCTCGTGCTCGGGAATGCGCCGCAGGCAAAGCTCGTAGGAGAAATTGGGGCCGCCCGAGATCGTGCCGCGATGGCGGTGGATCGCGCGCAGCCACTGGCTCGGCCGCGAAAGAAAAGCGAGCGGCGACATCAGCACCACCGGAAAGCCGAGGTACATGGTGGCGAAGCAGCCGCCGATGAGGCCCATGTCGTGGTAGAGCGGCAGCCAGCTCACGAACACATCCGCGCTCGTCGCGCGCGCCGCCCTGCCCATGGCGCGCACGTTGGCGAGCAGGTTCTCGTGCGTCAGCACCACGCCTTTCGGCTGTCCCGTGCTGCCCGAGGTGTATTGCAGGAAGCCGATCTGCCCGCCGCCCGAGCGCACCGGCGCAAAGCCTTTGCCATCGGCGGTGAAATCCTCGGGCACCAGCACCGCGCGCAGCGACTCGACCTGCGCGCGCAGCAGCCACGCGAGCGGCTTCGCCTCGGGGATCGTCACCATGAGCGATGCCCCGGCGCTCTTCAGGATCCCGACATGGCGCGTGAGGTGATCCTCGATCGTGGTGAGCCGCGCCGGTGGATAGAGCGGCACCGGAATGCCGCCGGCGAGCAGCGTGCCGTAGAAGCAGTAGAGATATTCCGCCGACGTCGGCAGCATGATGGCGACTGCCTGCCCGGGCGTGAGGCCCGCTTCGGCCAGGCGGGCGGCATAGGCGAGCGAACGATCCCACAGCGCGCGGTACGAGAGCGCCTGGTCTTCGTAGAACTGCACGGTCAGCCGGTCGGGCTGGCGCTCGACGTGGTACTCGAGCGCTTCGGTGAGCGTCCTGGCGTGGTCGGGCGGACGCACGCCTTCGTTCTGCACCAGGCTCGCCACCGTGCGGTCCGCGCTCTGCGGCGCCTGTCCGGCGCTTGCCAGGACGAAGCGCAAGAGGTCGCGCGGCGTCTCGCTCGAGGCGAGCGCGCGTTCCGGCAGGCTCGCGGCGAACTCGCGCTCGAGCCGCAGCACGAGCTCGACCCGCGCCAGGCTGTCCAGCCCGAGCTCGCGCTCGAGCGAGCTGTCGAGCGTTACATAAGTGTCGACGTGCGGGCGCGCCTCGCGCGCGACCTCGGCGACCACGGCGAGGAGGCGGTTGGGATCGATGGCGCCCGTTTCCGGCGCATTACCGGTCTGTACGCGCTTATCCATGCGATAGCGCTTTATTCGGCGCCGCGCGCAAATCGCCTTTCGTGTGGCGAAGGGCGCGCCGCAAGACGGACATCATTTCTCCTAAGCGATCGCGAGGATAGTCGCCCATTAGGGCAATTTGTATCCAGTTTCGATCCAGAAGGTAGCGGCTGGCATGAGCGATCGAATAGCCGGAAGCGGCAAGCTGTTTCGCCACATCGGCACCGATGACCCCTGCCGGTAGTGTGAGCGTCATGACTGCCGGCGAGGCGTGCGCCTCTGGTGACACGATGCCAAGCCCGATAGCCTGCGTCTGGCTGCGGAGAAACGCGGCGTCCTCGCCGAGGTTTGCGCTACGTACGTCAATGCAGTCCAGCGCGCTCGACAGAGCGGCGAGAAGGTTCGATGAATGCGTGAACGGCCGTCCACCCTCCTGGCAATAGAGGCCCAGATCGAGATACCGAGGCAGGCACCCTGCCGAGCGAACGGGCGCGTCACGATGAAACACCATCGCGAGACCCGGATAGGCACCGAAGCCCTTGCTGCTCACCCCTGTGGCAAGCGCGACATCGCCAAGGTCGCATTCGACCGTCCCGAGGCTGCTGATCGCGTCAACGCAGGCATCGACTCCGAATCGCTGGCACATGCGCGTGATAGCAGTGAGGTCGTTGAGCATGCCGGTTGACGTCTCGCAATGGACGAACCACAGCCACGATGTGCCTTGCAACCGTCGCTCAAGGGTTTGGGGTTCGAAGGGCCGACCCCAAGGGCAGCGGTATACGTCGAAGTTGAGGCCCCAGCGTGTGGCATGGTCGATCAGGCGCTCGCCGAACTCGCCATTGGAGAGAATTAAGCCCCGGCGCCGCCAGAGGGACAATTGCCCGGCAACCACGTCGTTGGCCAACGTTCCGGAGCCGAGCAGCAGAGTGACGTTATGTGCGCGCGTGAGCTTCAGTAGCTTGCAGCGCACCTCACACAATAGTTCACTGAAGAGTTCGTCGCGATGCGAGAGTGGACGCTCGCCGAATCTTTGCTGTACCTCGACGCTTATCGCCGCCGGACCTGGCAGGAAAGAGAAGCGCGGCGGCTCTTTCTTCGGCGAGGAGAAAAGTGGCCCCACACATGCCTCGAACCGCTCAAGGGTCAACATCATCGGTTGATATTGAGCACCCGACGTTCCGACCAGCGGGCCAAAGGGCTCGAAACCGAGATGCCGGTAGAGTTTGAGCTGACGCACCGTTCCCGAGATGACAGCAACGTCGAAACCGCGCGCGCGCGCAAGCTGCAGCAGCCGCAGGACCAGGCCGGTAAAGACGCTCGTACAGCGATATCCGGGCTCGACCGCCAGCAAGCGTATCTCGCATACCGTACGATCGGGCGGCAGATACGAGTCCAGATCCGGCAGCTTCTCGTCCAGCGAAAACGGTCGGGTGCCCCGAACCGCCACCATGCCGATTAGCGTCCTACCACCAAGACAAATGACGTATGTGTTCTGGGCATGGAAACGGTCCACCAGCCGCCGACTGTCGCTCCGTTGGTGCTGCGGGATTTCCTCGACGAAGGTTCGGTAGTTCAGAGCATGGATCATTTCGAACTCGTGAGGCTCCGTGGCTACCTTGTAAACGTGCCGTTCGATCAGCGCCATGGTGGATACTCCCTGTTGATGCTAGGCGCGAACCATCCGAGTTTTCCGTCCCAAGCGCAAATAACCCGCGTGGGTATCATTTCGTGCACCTCGACAGTGTCAATCCCTGGATGACGCGCATACCGAAGCTCCTCGATGGACTGCGCTCGTTGCTGCGGCGCCGAGGCATCAGCTACGCACAGTTGGCCAAGCGCCTGCGGGTCAGCGAATCCACCGTAAAGCGGATGTTTTCCCGCGGCGTGGTCTCAGTGGCACGTCTCGAGCAAACCTGCGCAATGCTCGAGATCGATATCGTGGACTTGGCAAAGGAGGCGAGCACATATCGGCTTGGTAGCGCAGCGCTCTCCGCCGAGCAGGAGCGTGCGCTCGCGTCCGACGCTGTGCTGTTCGCAGTATTTCATCTGCTGCTGAACGAATGGACTGCCGACAGGATAGTTGCCGCCTATTCGATCGACGAGCCGGCCCTCATCAGCCTCCTGGCGCGGCTCGATCGGCTGGGCCTGATTGAATTGAAGCCGGGCAACTTGGTCAGGCTCCGCGTGTCGCCCCGGTTGTCGTGGGATCGCCAGCGGCGTGTTCGCCTTCGCTACGAAAGCCTTGTACGAGACGAGTTCCTAGCGTCTTCTTTTGACAGGCCCGACGAGGTTCTGCGATTCGAAGTACGCGAGCTCACGCGCTCGAGTATCGTGGCGCTTCAGGAAAAAATCGAGCGGCTCGCTGAGGAGGTCCAGAAATTTGCCGAGGGCGACGCGCTGCAGCCTATCGAAACGAAGCTGAGTGTCGGCTGCCTGCTCGCCGCACGTCCGTGGGTATTCTCGGTCGTGGCGGCGCTGCAAAGGCGCGTGCCGGCGGTGCTCAAATAGCATTGCACGCCATGCTGAAAAGCCTGGTCTCGCGTCTCCTTCGACCTGCGGCACGCGCCGCCGATCTCATCGCGGCCGGTAATCGCGCCGAAGCGGCAGGCCAGATTGCCGAAGCGTGCGAGCTCTACCGGCAGGCGATCGCTGCCGATCCGCTGCATCCGTCGGCGCATCTCAACCTCGGCGCGGCCCTCGAAGCGAAAGGCGACCTCGCAGGCGCCGAGCGCACCTATCAGGCCGTGCTCGCATTCGACGCGACCAATCCGTTCGCCAACTACAACCTCGCGAACATCGCGCAAGCGCGCGGCGCGACGCGCTCCGCGGTCGGCCGGCTGCGTACTGCGCTGCGCGAGAAGCCGGATTTCCCCGAGGCACGCGTCGCGCTCTCGAACGGGCTCGATGCGCTCGGGCAGGGTGAGGAAGCCGCGGCCGAGCTGAAGGTGGTGCTCGAGCTGCGCCCGGACTATGCGGGCGCGTGGCTCAACTACGGTTTCGTGCTGCGCCGCCTCGGCCGCCTCGACGAAGCCGAGGATGCGCTGCGGCGGGCGAGTGAGCTGGCGCCCGCCGAGCCGAGCGCGGCGCGCGAGCTCGGCGCGCTCCTGCGCGGCCAAGGCCGCATTACGGAAGCGCTGCAGGCGCTGTCCCGCGGGCCGGATACCCAGGAGGTACGCTCCGCCGAGCTCTACACGCTGCTCTACTCCGATTTGCCCGACGAGGAGATCTTCGCGCGCCATGTCGCGGTCGGCGCCCGTCTGGACTCCGCTTTTCCGCCTGCCACGCATCGCAACCTACGCGATCCAGAGCGGCCGCTTCGCATCGGCTATGTCGCGCCGGAGTTCTGCCGGCATCCCATAGGCTTGTTCCTGATCCCGATGCTCGAGCGGCGCGATCGCTCGGAATTCCAGGCACGCTGCTACTACACCGGTCGCACGGTCGACGAGGTTACGAAGCAGCTCCAAGGCCTCTGCGACGGCTGGCTGGACGCAGCCGACATGGACGACGCGGGCGTCGCCGAGGCGATCCAGCGCGACGGCATCGACATCCTGGTCGATCTCATCGGGCACGCGCCCGGGTCGCGCCCCGGCATCTTTGCGCGCCGGCCCGCGCCGGTGCAGCTCACCTGGCAGAGCTACCTGCACAGCACCGGTCTTCGCTCGATGCAATACCGGCTTTGCGACGTCTACACCGATCCAGCGGGAATCGCCGAGCGTTTCCACACCGAAACGCTCGTGCGGCTGCCGGACACGCAGTGGTGCTATCGGCCGTTCATCCCGGTGGACGCAGTCACGCGCTCGCCGTGCGTAGACAAGGGCTACGTCACCTTCGGATCGCTGAACCATCCATCGAAGATCTCGCCGGCGACGCGCAGGCAATGGCGCGAGCTCCTGCGCCGCGTGCCGAGCGCAAGGCTCGCGCTCATCGGCATGCCGCCGAGCCGTGGCACGAGCCAGATCGTGCGCGACCTCGACGCCGGCGACCGGATCCAGGTCGTGCCGCGGGTGCCGCTCTTCGAGTATTACCGCTGGTACAACCAGATCGACATCGCGCTCGACACCGCGCCCTACAGCGGCGGTACCACCACGTGCGACTCGCTCTACATGGGCGTGCCGGTGGTGAGTGCCCCCGGTTCGCGCGCCATCTCGCGCAGTGCCGGCAGCCTGCTCCGCGCCGTGGGGCTCGAGGACTGGATTGCCACGGATTACGTCGATCTGGCAGCGCAGAAGGCAAATGACCTGGCAGCGCTGGCCGCGCTGCGAGCGGACCTGCGCCAGCGCGTGCAGAATTCGCCCATGATGGACGAGAAAAAAGCGGCGCGGGACGTCGAAGCCGCCTACCGCGGCGTCTGGCGAAAATGGTGCGAGGGGACTGATGCTGCGATGGTTTAGGACGGTCGAGGTCGACACCCTGGCCGATGCGGTCGTGAGCGAGCTCACGCAGCGCGTGCCGCTCAACTCGCTGCGCAAGGAGGCCAGCAGGGCCAGCAAGCGCTTCAGCCGGATGACGGAGGTGATCTCCGACCAGGTGCGAGCCTTCGGGCGCGAGAAGCGGCCGAACCTCTACCAGCGCGCCCGGCTCGGCAATCGCGTCAAGTGGACGCTGAGGGATGCGGGCTATCCGGACCCCTTTGTCGACGCCTTCGTCACCGAGCTTGTCACGCTGGTGACCGTGGCGACCAAGGCGCGCAAGTGACCTTCCTCGACCGGCTCGACAAAGAGGCGCGCGAGCTCCTGCTGGCGGTCGCGCGCCCGGTATCTCACGCGAAGGGCGAGCGGCTGGTGCGCCACGGCGATCCATCGCGCGGCGCCTATATCCTGCGCGACGGCGCGGCGGAAGCGAGCGTCACGCTACCGGGCGGCGAGAAGCTCAGCGTCGCAAAATTCGGCGGCGGCGCGGTCTTCGGCGAAATGGCGCTCATCGAGCGCGGCACCTGCACCGCGACGGTCACCGCCACCGAGCCGCTCGCAGGCTGGTTCATCGAGCGCGACGATTTCCGCGCGCTCGTCGCGCAGCGCGTCCCCGGCGCCCTGCGCGTGCAGCACACGCTGACCCTCGTCCTGTCCGACAAGCTGCGGAGCCTCAACGCCAAGGTGCTCGATGTCGCGGCGGCCGAAGACAAGCCGGCAGGAAAATCGAGCGGCGCCGACCCGCTCGCCGGCGTGCGGCGCGCGAAGAGCGCCTCGTTCGACTTCAAGCCCTTCCTGCCGCACCTGCCGATCTTCGAGGGCTTCGATGCCGACGAGATCGCCGAGCTCCTCGCGGCTGCCGCGGTGCTCGAGCTGCCGCGCGGACAGAAGATCTTCGCCGCCGGACAGCCCTCGAGCGCCTGCTTCATCGTCGTGCGAGGCGCGGTGGAGATCCGCGCCCAGCACGAAAAGCGCGAGCGCCGCATGGCAGTCCTCGGCCCGGGCCAGCTGCTCGGCTACATGAGCGCGCTCGAAAAAAGCGCGCACGGCTCGGATGCCGTCGTGCGCGAGCAGGCGGTGCTACTCGAGATTCCCGCCAAGGCGTTCGAAGCCATCTACTTCGGCGCGAGCGCCGCCTCGACCAAGCTGCATCGCGTCATCCAGAAGAGCCTGCTCTCCTCGCTCGGCCAGACCAACCGCCACCTCACCCGCCTCATCAGCCAGGCTCGCCTGCGCGGCGCAAAGAGGGAAGGCGTTGAGCTAGAGAAGGCCTACAGCGGCCAGATCATCGCTGGGCAGCTGGGCGATTAGGTTTTTGGGGTAAAACAGACTAGCTGGAGCCTGAGATTCGGCACCCGCAAGACTTTTGCCTTGGCAGTATACTGTATATATAAACAGTAATACCAGCCCAAGGCCCAAGGGGGCACGCATGGCAAAAGATTCACGAATCGAATGGACCCACCACACTTTCAATCCGTGGTGGGGCTGCACGAAGGTGTCTCCCGGATGCAAGTACTGTTATGCGGAGACCTGGGCGAAACGTATAGGGCAGAAGGTTTGGGGTCCGAAGGCGCCGCGCAGAGAACTAACGGAGGGTTACTGGCGGCAACCCCTTGTGTGGAACGACGAAGCTTCGGGCCTTCGACATCGGCCGCGTGTGTTCTGTGCATCTATGGCGGATGTATTCGAGGATCGTCGTGATCTCGACTCCAAACGAGAGCGCCTATGGCATCTTATCGAGCGAACGCCGAATCTCGACTGGCTGCTGCTGACGAAGCGACCACAAAACGTCGCAGACCTAGCACCTTGGCGTGGACAATGGCCGGAGAACGTTTGGCTTGGTGCAACCACCGAGAACCAGCGATGGCTAGAAAAGCGGCTGCCTATCCTTCTTTCTCACCAAGCAAAGGTTGTCTTCCTGTCCTGTGAGCCCCTCCTAGGACCTTTGGACCTTTCGCCATGGATCGAGGGCGCTCAACGGGGTGCCCACAGACAAATTGATTGGATCATTGGCGGCGGGGAAAGCGGGCATCACGCCCGATCGATGCACCCCGAGTGGATAGGCTCGCTCCGCGATCAGTGTGTGACGGGGAACATACGTTTCCATTTCAAACAGTGGGGAAATTGGCGGCCAGTGACGCCTCGCCAAGTCAACGGATACCGGAGTAAGACCGTTTTTCTAAGCAACGGCAACCGGATCATCCTTGCCAATCTAGGCAAGAAAGACGCTGGACGGCGTTTGGAGGGTCGAACTTGGGATGAGTTTCCTTCGGCCCCAATAGCAGCGCGAGGTGAGGCATAGCGTCAAGGGAGGCGTAGTGCAGTACAACTACGGATCCAAGGCAGACGAAATTGATCCGTTCTTTCGCGAGAAACGATCCTGGTCGAAGGTCAAAGACAAGATCGTCGGCGACTATATTGATTGCTACCTTCGAACCGTCCACAACCTGCACCGACCCGTGCTTATTGTTGATGGATTCTCCGGCCCGGGCATCTTTGGGGATAACACTCTCGGATCGCCACTTATCACATGTAAAGCTGTCGCGGCTAATCGCCGTGGCGTAGGCATTCGGTGCTTGTTCGCGGACGTACGTCCTGGCCATCGCGCTGCACTCGAACGTGCGTTGGCAGAGCACATAGCATCTGGAGTTGCGCAGGCGCCCCTGCCTGATTGCGCAGCGGCGTTGACCCGCGCACTTGAGCAACACGCTAACTCGACGATTTTCTTCTACTTAGATCCATACGGCATTAAGGATCTGGAATTTGACATGGTGAGGCAGATCTACGAGCGCGCGCAAAGGCGTAGCACGGAAGTTCTAATCAACTTCAATTTTCGAGCGTTTATGCGGATGAGTGGAAATTGGAAATACACAGACTCCGCCGACGAGATCGCGCGCAGGGTGAAGGAGGAAAAGGTTGAGACTGTGAATAGGGTGATGGGTGGTGAATACTGGAAGGACATCATCTTGGATCCGGCATTGACAAAGATCGATCGAGAAGACGCCGTAATTGGCGCGTATCTATTGCGGGTTCGAGAATTCTTTCCATTCGCGTATGCGATACCTGTTAAAGAAAGAGACGGGGATCAGCAGAACATTCCCGTCGACGAACTCGCGCACTATCACCTGATCTTCGCTACACGTAGCCCTCGCGCTGTCGTTTACATGAACGACGTCGGGCTCAATGCGCTTGAGCCGTACCTCAATCAGTTCAAAGACGGTCTTCTGTTTGACTTTACGCCGGAGAGATACCAAAGGATTTCGGATGAGGATGCGAAGAACGCCATAGTGGAAGCTGCAACGGAAAAGCCTTTGACGCGTCCAGAAATCTATGAGGTGGTGTTCCCGCGATTTTTCATGCATCACAAGAAGCTGGCTTATCGAGCTTGGATTGATGACCTAGTCTTCAAGGAAGGCCGGTTACACCCCAAGCGGGATGAAATGAAGTCCAAAACACAGCTGAACGACAACGTCCGACTCTGGGCGAAGCCTTGGGATCTACTCTAGATCGCGGATTGCGATGGTCGGCCGGTCGTTCCTGATGGTGGCGTGAAGCATCGAGTACTCAGGGACCTCAACCCACGCCGCCGTATCCCGCGTCAAAGGCTCGGACGCTACCAATATGGAGTTGGCGTTGTCGGAACCGCCGGTCATCTGCCATTCGCCGTCGTGCAAGCCATAGTCGCGGCCGGCGGTGTACCAGAGCGATAGGTAGCTGAGATTCGCCTCGTGCAGGCGCGCGGCGTCTTCGGTGGGGAAGCAGCCGAAGTCGAAGCAGTAGCGCACGGCGGCGAGCTGGGTGCCATCGGCAATGAAGAGGTTGAGCGAGGAGCTGACCGCGATGTCGAGCTTCTTGCGTGCGTCGCGGATGATCGCCAGCGCTTTCTCGATGGCCTTGGCGAGCTCGTCGGCCGCGGGGTGGCGGTAAGGCTCGGCGAGCTGCGAGACGATCAGGCCGTAGACCCATTCGCTGTCGGTGGTGCCGTGGATCTGGGCGGCGATGGCCGGCTTGAGGTGTGGCGCGAGCAAGGGCTTCATCTCGGCGAAGCGGGCAAGGTCGCCGTTATGCGCCATCACCAGTGGCACGTCCTTGAAATGGAACGGATGGCAGTTCTGCACTGAAATCTCGACGCGCGTGTTGTAGGCGACGCCGCGCACGTGGGCGAGGAGGCAGCCGGCACGGATCTTCTCGGCCAGGTTCTTGAGGTTGCGGTCGAAGACCGGAAGCTGCTGCGAGTAGTAGGAGAAGGCGCTATCGGGCTGGTGGCTCGTCGGGTCCCAGGCGCGCAGGCCGAAACCGGCGAGGTTGAGCATGTTGAGCATCTTCGGCATATAGGACTGCCGCACCAGCGCCGAGTCGGGCTGATAGAGGAAGTTGTCGAGCAGCACCGGCTCGCCGAGGTAGAGGAGGGCTCGGCACATCGCTCAAGCCCTCTTCTGCTCTTCGAGCCGGTCGGTGGCGGGCGGCGGGGTGCGCGACAGTGCCGCCATCTCGTGCCACAGCGCGGGGCTCATCTCGATCTTCAGGGAATCGAGCGAGGCTTGCAGCTGCTGCACGCTGCGCGCGCCGATGATCGGCGCAGTGACCGCCGGATGCGCTGCGACCCAGGCGACCGCGGCGCTCACCGGGTGCATGCCGCGCTGCCTGCAGAAGGCGACGAACTTCTCCGCGACCTCGTGCATCCAGGGCTCGCCGTAGCGCGCGGTGTACATCTTGTTGGTGACCAGGCGGCCTTGGGTGTCTTTCTGCAGGTACTTGCCCGATAGCAGCCCGGCGCCCGCGGGGCTATAGGGGAAGACCGAGACGCCGTTGGCCTGCGCCATCGGCAGGAGCTCGACCTCGGCCTGGCGCTTCACCAGGTTGTACATCGGCTGGATCGCCTGCAGGCGCGTCCAGCGATTCGCCTCCTGCTCGCCGATCGCCTGCTGCACCTGCCACGCCGCCCAATTGCTGACCGCGGGATAGAGCACCTTGCCCGAGCGCACCAGGTCCTCCAGCGCGCGCATCGCCTCGTCGACCGGCGTGAGGGGATCGTGCATGTGCAGGTAAAGGATGTCGACGCGATCGGTCTGCAGGCGCTTGAGGCTCGCCTCGAGCGCGCGCGTCACGTGCCGGCGTGAGTTGCCTTTGGCGTTGAGGTCCGGCCCGGTCGAGTTGAAGCACTTGGTGGCGATGACCAGGTCCTCGCGCGCGCCGCGCACGAGCTTGCCGAGTATTTCCTCCGAGCGCCCTTTGCTGTACTGATCGGCGGTGTCGAAGAAGTTGATGCCGAGGTCGCGCACGACCTTGAACATTTCTGCCGACGCCGCCTCGTCGGCATCGCCGCCGAAGGGCATCGTGCCAAAGCACAGCTGCGAAACCTGCACGCCGGTGCGTCCGAGAGGGCGATAGTTCATCGGTGGGATGCTGTCCCGGCGGCTTGACCGCAGTCAAGTTTCCGCTGGCCTGCGCCGACGGATAATGCGCCCTCGATGAGACGCAAGTCGGGCCGTACCCCTAAGGGCAGACAGGTCGATCCGAAGGTGCTGGAAGAAGTGCGCGCGCTGCTGGGCGATGCGCCGCGCCGCAGCGACCTGCTGATCGAGCACCTGCATCGCATCAACGATCGCTTCGGCCACCTGCCGGCGGCGCATCTCGCCGCGCTCGCGCAGGAGATGCGCCTTGCGCTTGCCGAGGTCTACGAGGTGGCGACCTTCTACCACCACTTCGAGGTGGTGAAGGAAGGCGAACTCCCGCCGGCATCGCTCACCGTGCGCGTGTGCGATTCCATTTCGTGCGAGCTCGCCGGTGCGCAGGAGCTCCTCAAGATGAAGCTCGGCGCCGGCGTGCGCGTGATTCCCGCGCCTTGCGTCGGGCGCTGCGAGGTCGCGCCGTGCGTGCACGTCGGGCAGAACCCGATCGGCAATGCGACCGCCGAGAAAGTCCGCCAGGCGCTGGAGAAGCGCGAGCTCGCCTGCCCGGCGACGCCGTACATCGGGTACGCCGAATACCGCAAGAAAGGCGGCTACAAGCTGATCCGCGACTGCCTCGCGGGCAAGCGCACGCGGGAAGCGGTCACGAAGATCATGGAAGATTCGGCCCTGCGCGGCCTGGGCGGCGCAGGCTTCCCCGCGGGACGCAAGTGGCGCCTGGTGGCCGCCGAGGCCTCGCCGCGCGTCATGGCCGTGAACATCGACGAGGGCGAGCCGGGCACCTTCAAGGATCGCTGGTATCTCGAGCGCGACCCGCACCGCTTCCTCGAGGGCATGCTGGTCGCGGCGTGGTGCGCGGGCGTGGGCGAGATCTGGATCTACCTGCGCGATGAATATGCCGGTTGCCGCGAGATCCTCGAAAAAGAATTGAAACTGTTGAAGGACGAAGCGCCATGCGCGCTGCCGCCGATACACTTAAGAAGGGGCGCGGGCGCTTATATCTGCGGCGAAGAGTCCGCGATGATCGAGTCGATCGAGGGCAAGCGCGGCATGCCGCGCTTGCGGCCGCCTTATGTCGCGCAGGTCGGGCTCTTCGGCTTGCCGACCCTCGAGCACAACATGGAGACGGTGTACTGGGTGCGCGAGATCGTCGAAAAGGGCGCCGCGTGGTTTGCCTCGCAAGGCCGCAACGGGCGCAAGGGCCTGCGCTCGTTCTCGGTTTCCGGCCGGGTGAAGAAGCCGGGCATGCACCTGGCACCTGCGGGCATCACGCTCAAGGAACTGGTGGACGAGTACTGCGGCGGCATGCTGGCAGGGCACGAGCTCTACGCTTATCTGCCCGGCGGCGCGTCCGGCGGCATCCTGCCGGCGTCGAAGGCCGACATCCCGCTCGATTTCGACACGCTGCAACCTCACGGCTGCTTCATCGGATCGGCCGCGGTGGTCGTGCTGTCCAACAAAGACCAGGCAGCCGCAGCGGCGCTGAACCTGATGAAGTTCTTCCATGACGAATCGTGCGGCAAGTGCACGCCTTGCCGTGTCGGCACGGCAAAGGCGGTGACGCTGATGCAGGAGAAATCCTGGAACCAGCCGCTCCTGCAGGAACTCTCACAAGCAATGATGGATGCCTCGATCTGCGGCCTGGGACAGGCCGCGCCGAATCCGGCACTATCGGTGATGAAGTACTTCGCGCAAGAGGTGAAGTAATGGAACGCGTCTCGAGCCAGCAAATCGCCATGATGCCCATTGAGTTCAAGCTCAACGGGCAGACGGTGGTCGGGCGCCCCGACGAGAAGATCATCGAGACGGCGAAGAAGCACGGCATCACCATCCCGCATCTTTGCCACGGCGGTAACCAGCGCTCCGACGGCAATTGCCGCGCCTGCGTGGTCGAGATCAAGGGCGAGCGCGCGCTCGCCCCTTCCTGCTGCCGCTTCCCCACGCAAGGCATGGAAGTCACCACCAATTCATCGCGCGCGCTGGCATCGCAGAAGATGGTGCTCGAGCTGCTTCTCTCCGACATGCCGGAGCAGGAGGAGTACACGCAGGTCAACAAGCTCCGGAACTGGGCGAAGAAGCTCGGCGTCGGAAAATCGCGCTTCGCCCGCCGCAGCCAGCCACAACAAGACATCTCCCACCCCGCGATCGCCGTGAACCTCGACGCCTGCATCCAGTGCACGCGCTGCGTGCGCGCCTGCCGCGAAGTGCAGGTGAACGACGTCATCGGTTACGCCGGGCGCGGCGACCACTCCAGGATCGTGTTCGATTTCGACGACCCGATGGGCGACTCGACCTGCGTCGCCTGCGGCGAATGCGTGCAGGCTTGCCCGACCGGCGCGCTCATGCCGGCGCGCGGCGTCGGCATGAAGAAGATCGAGAAGCGCGTCGACTCGGTGTGCCCGTTCTGCGGCGTCGGCTGCCTCCTCACCTATCACGTCGCCGAGCAGAAGATCCAGTTCGTCACCGGCAAGGACGGCCCGTCGAACCACAATCGCCTTTGCGTGAAGGGCCGCTACGGCTTCGACTACGCGCACCATCCGCACCGGCTCACCAAGCCGCTGATCCGCAAGCCCGGCGTGGCGAAGTCGGGCGACTTTACGGTCGATCCCGGCAACTGGTCTGAAGTCTTTCGCGAAGCGAGCTGGGAAGAGGCACTCGAGCTCGCGGCTTCTGGTTTGCGAAAAATCAGAGACGAAGATCGTTACGCGCTGGCGGGATTCGGCTCCGCGAAAGGCTCAAACGAAGAGGCCTACCTGTTCCAGAAGCTGGTGCGCACCGGCTTCGGCACCAATAACGTCGACCACTGCACGCGCCTTTGCCATGCCTCGTCGGTCGCGGCGCTGCTCGAGGGCATCGGCTCCGGCGCGGTGTCGAACCAGGTGAACGACGTCGAGAACGCGGAAGTGATCTTCCTCATCGGCGCGAACCCGACCTCCAACCATCCGGTGGCCGCCACCTGGATGAAGAACGCGGCCAAGCGCGGCGTGAAGCTGATCTATGCCGACCCGCGGCGCAGCGATCTCGCGCGGCACGCGTGGCGCATGCTGCAGTTCAAGCCCGATACCGACGTTGCACTGTTGAACGCGATGATCCACACCATCATCGACGAGGGCCTCGCCAACGAGCAGTTCATCAAGGACCGCACGAGCGGGTTCGACGCGCTCAAAGAGAACTCGAAGAACTTCTCGCCGGAGAAGATGGGGCCGATCTGCGGCATCCCGGCCGAGACGATCCGCGAGGTCGCCCACGCCTTCGCCACCGCCAAGGGCTCGATGATCCTCTGGGGCATGGGCATCTCGCAGCACATCCACGGCACCGACAATGCGCGCTGCCTGATCGCGCTTACGCTGGTGACCGGCCAGGTCGGCCGGCCCGGCACGGGCCTGCATCCGCTACGCGGGCAGAACAACGTGCAGGGTGCCTCCGACTCGGGGTTGATCCCAATGATGTATCCGGACTACCAGCGCGTCTCGACGCCGGAGGCGCAGAAGCGCTTCGAGACGCTATGGGGCGCTGCGCTCGACCCCAAGCCCGGCCTTACCGTGGTCGAGATCATGAACGCCGCCTACGACGGAAAGATCCGCGGCATGTACATCATGGGCGAGAACCCGGCGATGTCGGATCCCGATCTCGAGCACGCGCGCGCCGCAATGGCGAAGCTCGAGCACCTGGTGGTGCAGGATATTTTCCTGACCGAGACGGCGTACCTCGCAGATGTCGTCCTGCCGGCGACCGCGTGGCCGGAGAAGACCGGCACGGTCACCAACACCGACCGCATGGTGCAGCTCGGGCGCCCGGCGCTGAAAGCGCCGGGCGGTGCACGCGAAGACTTGTGGATCATCGTCGAGCTGGCGAAGCGGCTCGGTCTTGGCTGGAACTACGGCCATCCGCGCGACGTGTGGAACGAGATGCGCCAGGGCATGGACTCGATCCGAGGCATCACGTGGGAGCGCCTCGAGCGCGACTCCTCGGTGACGTATCCGTGCGAGAACGAGGGCGACCCCGGACAGCCGGTCGTGTTCCAGACGCATTTCCCCACCGCGACGGGGCGCGCGAAATTCGTGCCGGCGGATCTGATACCGGCGGCTGAGCAGCCGGACAAGCAGTATCCAATGGTGCTGATCACCGGCCGGCAGCTCGAGCACTGGCACACCGGCGCGATGACGCGCCGCTCCGGAGCGCTCGATGCGATCGAGCCGGAACCCGTGGCGTCGCTGCATCCGCTCGATCTCGACGAGATCGGTGCGCGTCCCGGCGAGATCGTCACCGTTGTCTCACGAAGAGGCGAAATTTCCCTCTATGCGCGCGCCGACGCCGGCACGCCGCGCGGCGCGGTGTTCATCCCGTTCTGCTTCTACGAGGCGGCGGCCAACCTGCTGACGAATCCCGTGCTCGATCCGTTCGGCAAGATCCCTGAATTCAAGTACTGCGCGGTGCGCGTGAAGGCGGGCGGCAAGCGCCCGGCGGACCCGGGCTACGGCAAAGGCCGTAGCCTCGAGGAGCTCTACGGCTAGCGGTCAGTAATTGAACTTCAGGTTGCTGCCGATGACGGTCAGCTCGACAAAGCTGCTGCCGTTGTGGTTGGTGGGCGAGAAGCGCACGACGTAGCCGCCGACGTCATAGTTGCTCATCGCGTCGAGCGCGTTCATGAACGATTCGCGCGTCGGGCGCGGCCCCGCGCGCTTGAGCGCTTCCACCGCCACCTTGGCGGCGATGTAGGACTCGAGCGAGGTAAAGGAATATTCCTTCTTGCCGAGCTGCTTCTCGATTGCCTCCTGGTATTCCCTGACCACGGGGACCGAGCGCTTGCTGGGCGGCGGCACGACCTGGGCGATGGATACGCCCGCGCCGTCCTTGCCGAGTTCTTTCGCGAGCGGGCTCGCCCCGGGGAAGGAGTTGCTCACCATCTGAGCGCCGAAGCTCGAGTGCGCCGAGGCCTTGATGAAGTCGGCCGTGGCCTTGTAGAGCGTGGTGAAGATCACGACCTCCGGATCGCCTTTCCTCACTTCCTTCAGCCCGCTTTCGATGTCCGGCTTGGCGCGGTCCTTGAAGGCGGCGTACGACACCGCACTGAGGTTGCGTTTCTTCAGCGCACGCTCGACCGCCGTGACGTTCTCCTTGCCGACCGCGTCGTCGTAATACACCACGGCGAAGCGCTTGATGCCGAAGGTGGAATAGTGCTCGACGATCTTCTCCAGCTCGTCGGCATAACTCGCGCGCATGTTGTAGACATATTTGTTGAACGTGCGCATCGGGTCGGCGCCGGTCAAGGGCGCGAGGAACGGCACCCTCTGCTTCTCCACGATCGGCAGCGCCGGGCGCGACAGCGTCGCGCTGGCGTAGCCGAAAAGCGCGAACACGTGCTGCTCCTCGACGAGTTTCTTGGTGTTCGCCTCGGCGCGCGGCACCTGGTTTGCGTCATCGAGCGTCACCAGCTCGACCTTGCGGCCGTGCACGCCGCCCGCCTCGTTCAGCTTCCTGAAATAGGCGAGCGCGCCGTTGCGGATGTCGTTGCCGAGCTCGGCGTTGGCGCCGGTCAGCGGCGCCGACTGGCCGAAGACGATGGTGCTCGCGCCTGCGGCAGGCGCCGTTTGCGCCTGCGCCGCGGTGCTCAGCGCCAGGGCGGCGGCGATCGCTGCTGCACTGCGTATTAGAAACATCCTTTCCTCCCTCGACGATTGTGTGCAGCGTCCGTATTTCGGTCAAGTTTGACCGCGGAGAGCGTACACTACTGCCAACAAATTCCGCCCCGGGGGGAAACCATGCCGATCATCGCGATCACCCGCGAGATGGGCTCGCTCGGCAAAGGCGTGGCCCGCGGTCTGGGCGAAGAGCTCGGCCTGCCGGTGATCGCCCCCCTCGCCGATATCTACGCCATCGCGTCGAAAGGCGGGGCGATCATCCGCGGCTGGGGTGCGACTCATCTGCTGCGCGAAATTCCGCATGTCGTTTCCGTGTGCGTGTGCGCGCCCTGGACGTTCGCCGCCAGCGCATGATGGAGCGCTTGAACTCCAGCGACGAGGCGCTGATCGGCGAGGAGATCCGCATCAACGACGAGGCGCACACCGCGATCATGCGCCCGCACTTCGGCGTGCAGTGGACCGAGTCGGAACACTACGACCTGGCGATGAACACGAAGCGCGTCTCGGTCGAGGAGTGCGTCGCCGAAGTGCTGTCGCTCGCCGCCGGCCCGCAGTTCGTCGAGACCGAGACTGCGCGCCAGAAGCTCGATGCCCTCGCCCTCGCGGCGCGCGTGCCGGTGACCTCCGAGACCGGTCGCATCACGCTTTCCGGGGCGAGCAGCACGGATGAGATGCTCGCCTTCGTCGAGGTAGCGTCCGCAGTGCCGGGCGTGCGCGACGTCGCCTATCGCGCCCATCCTGGTGAGGAAGTCAGGCCGCGGTTTCACTAGCTTGACCTGAGTCAAGGCTCGCTCGCGCGAGCATCTTTCACAATCCGGGCTTCCGTTCCAGGGAGTGCCGCATGCCGTCCGTTCCATCCGACATCGAAATCGCACAGGCCGCCAAGCTCCACCGCATTTCGGCAGTGGCGCGCGAGAAGCTCGGCATCGCCGAGGAGCACCTCGAGCCCTACGGGCATTACAAGGCGAAGGTTTCGCTTAAGTTTCTCGACAGCCTGAAGGGCAAGAAAGACGGCAAGCTCATCCTGGTGACGGCGATGACGCCCACGCCCGCCGGCGAGGGCAAGACGACCACCACCGTGGGCTTGGGCGACGCGCTCAACCACATCGGCAAGAAGGCGGTGATCTGCCTGCGCGAGCCTTCGCTCGGCCCGGTGTTCGGTATGAAGGGCGGCGCCGCCGGCGGCGGCTATGCGCAGGTGGTGCCGATGGAAGACATCAACCTGCATTTCACCGGCGACTTCGGCGCCATCCAGCTCGCCAACAACCTGCTCGCGGCGCTGCTCGACAACCATATTCATCACGGCAATGAGATCGGCATCGACGTGCGGCGCATCGCGTGGAAGCGCGTGCTCGACATGAACGACCGCGCGCTGCGCGAGACCGTCGTCTCGCTCGGCGGACCCGGCAACGGCTACCCGCGCCAGGACGGCTTCGATATCGTCGTCGCCTCCGAAGTGATGGCGATCTTCTGCCTCTCGACTTCGCTCGAGGACCTGAGGAAACGCCTCGGCAACATCGTGGTGGGCTACACGCGCGAGCAGAAACCGGTCACGGCCAAGGACCTGCAGGCGCACGGCGCAATGACCGTGCTGCTGAAGGACGCGCTCGCGCCCAACCTCGTACAGACGCTGGAGAACAACCCGGCGTTCATCCATGGCGGCCCGTTCGCCAACATCGCGCATGGCTGCAACTCGGTCATCGCAACCCAGTCGGCCCTTAAGCTCGCCGACTACGTGGTGACGGAAGCCGGCTTCGGCGCCGACCTTGGCGCGGAAAAGTTTCTGGACATCAAGTGCCGCAAGAGCGGCCTGCGGCCCAGCGCCGCGGTGATCGTGGCGACGCTGCGCGCGCTCAAATACCACGGCGGCGTCGACGTGAAAGAGGTCAACAAGGAGAATCTGGCGGCGCTCGAGAAGGGCCTGGTCAACCTCGAACGGCACGTCGACAACGTGCAGAACGTGTACGGGATTCCCTGCGTGGTTTCGATCAACCGCTTCACTTTCGACACCCCGGCGGAGAACGAGTTGCTGCAGTCGCGCATGAAGAAACTCGGCGTCCCGGTGGTGCTTGCCACGCACTGGGGCGACGGTGGCAAGGGCGCGGCCGAGCTGGCGCGAATCGTGGTCGGTCTGTGCGAGACGCGCAGCCAGCCGAAGTTTCTCTATACTGACAACGACTCGCTGTGGGAAAAGATCAGCGCGGTGGCGAAGCTCGTGTACCGCGCGAGCGAGGTGACCGCCGATACCAAGGTGCGCGGCCAGATCAAGAAGCTCCAGGACGATGGCTACGGCCACTACCCGATCTGCGTGGCGAAGACCCAGTACTCCTTCTCGACCGATGCGCAGAAACGCGGCGCGCCGGAGAACCACGTGATCAACGTGCGCGAGGTGCGGCTCGCGGCCGGCGCCGAGTTCGTGGTGATGATCTGCGGCGACATCATGACCATGCCCGGATTGCCGAAGGTGCCCTCGGCGAACAAGATCGATCTGGTGGATGGGAAGGTCGTTGGGCTGTTCTAGAATCCGCTGATGCTCGAAGAACTCGCCACGCAGGCCTTCTGGCTCGGCCTCGCGAAGATCATCGGCGTCAACGTCATCCTGTCGGGCGACAATGCGGTGGTCATCGCGCTCGCCGCGCGCTCGCTGCCGCCGCAGCAGCAGAAGAAGGCAGTCTTCTGGGGAGCCGGCGCGGCGGTCATCCTGCGGATCCTGCTTACGATCTTCGCGGTGGCGCTGCTGACGCTGCCCTGGCTGAAACTCGTCGGCTCGCTGCTTCTCTTCTGGATCGGCACCAAGCTCCTCATTCCCGAAGAGGGCGACGACGATATCAAGGCCAGCGACCAACTCCTCGCAGCGATCAAGACCATCCTGATCGCCGACCTGGTCATGAGCCTCGACAACGTCATCGCGGTCGCGGCAGCCGCCGGTGGCAGCTATGCGCTGCTGATCCTTGGCCTCGCCATCTCGATTCCCCTCGTCGTCTTCGGCGCGACGCTCCTCATCAAGCTGATGGAGCGCTTCCCGGTGATCATCACCGCCGGCGCCGGCCTGATCGGCTGGGTCGCGGGCGAGATGCTGGTGGCCGATCTCGCGCTCAAGAGTTGGTTCGGCGCACTGGGCGTGCAATACAAGGACGACCAGCCCTATGTGGCTGGCTACAGCCTGGAGCTGATCGCCGCCGCGGTCGGCTTCGTCATCGTGGTGGTGCTCGGCAAATGGCTCGCGAAGCGCCATGCCCTTGCCACCGCAGCGCAGCATGCGGCAGAAATATCGGAATAGACGGTTGCGAAGGCCCGAGGCAACCCGGAAGTTGTGATAATCAAAAAAACAGGGCTTTTTTCGAGGAGGAAAGAAATGAGCACCGTCGTCGCTGAGCCGGCTCAACCCATGGCTATCAGAGAGTCCTATCGCTGGCTGCAGCTGCTGGTGGGGATCGTCTGCATGGCGATGATCGCCAATCTGCAGTACGGATGGACGCTGTTCGTCAATCCGCTCGACGCGAAATATCACTGGGGACGCGCTTCGATTCAGGTCGCGTTCACCATATTTGTCCTGCTCGAAACCTGGCTGGTCCCCATTGAAGGCTATCTCGTGGACCGCTACGGCCCGCGGCTGGTCGTTTTGGTGGGCGGTATTCTTTGCGGCATCGCGTGGGTAATGAATGCCTATGCCGATTCGCTCACCTTCCTGTATGTCGCAGCCGCGATCGGCGGTTTGGGCGCGGGCGCGGTCTACGGCACCTGCGTCGGGAACGCGCTCAAGTGGTTCCCTGATCGGCGCGGGCTGGCCGCGGGGCTCACGGCCGCCGGATTCGGTGCGGGCTCCGCGCTCACGATCATTCCGATCTCCACGATGATCAAGGGCGGTGGCTACGAACAGACCTTCCTGTACTTCGGCATCGGCCAAGGCGTCATCGTCGTAGTGCTATCGCTGCTCCTTGCAGCGCCCAAGCCCGGCCAGGTGCCGCAGTCGAAGAAGGTTCTGCAAACCCGGCGCCAGTTCCGGCCAATGGAGGTGCTGAAGACCCCGGTGTTCTGGGTGATGTACCTGATGTTCGTCCTGGTCGGCGCGGGCGGGTTGATGGCCACGGCGCAGCTCGCACCGATCGCGAAGGATTTCAAGATCGCCGAGATTCCGGTCAGCCTGATTGGCATCACGCTGCCCGCGCTCACATTCGCCCTCGCGATCGACCGCATCCTGAACGGCCTCACGCGTCCGTTTTTCGGCTGGGTCTCTGACAATATCGGCAGAGAGAAGACCATGCTCATCGCATTTGGACTCGAGGCGGTAGGCATCTACGCGCTGTCCATCTATGGCCGCGATCCGATCATTTTCGTCATTCTGACCGGCCTGGTGTTCTTCGCGTGGGGCGAAATCTACAGTCTGTTTCCGTCAACCTCGGCAGACACCTATGGCACGGAATACGCGACCACCAATGCAGGCCTGCTTTACACCGCCAAGGGCACGGCAGCGCTTCTGGTTCCGCTCTCAAGCCTGCTCGCCACGGCGACGGGCAGTTGGCATGCGGTGTTCGTGGTAGCCGCGTTGATGAACGCGGCGGCCGCGCTGATGGCGTGGTTCGTGCTGAAACCGATGCGCCAGAAGTTCCTGCAGAACCTCGCGTAGCAAGCAAGACCCTCTGCCCGCGGGCGTCAGGGCCCCAACTTCTGCTTGAGACGCGACAGCGTCTCCGGGGTGAGATTGAGATAGGCCGCCAGCTCCTTCTTCGGGATGCGGCCGGCGAGCTCCGGGTGCTTGCGCTGGAAGCGCGCGAGGCGCCCGGGCGCGTCGAGCAGGTGCAGCGTGATGGTGTGCGCCATCACCTCAGACATGAGGCGCATCACCTCGTACTCGAAGCGCAGCTTCATATCGGGATGGCGCTCGAGGAATTCCGCCCACAGCGCGAGCGGCATCTCCGCCGTGCGCACCTTCGTCACGGCGACGATCGAGTAGGGCAGCGGCGTGCGCATGCGCCAGGCCGCGTAGGACGTGTCCATCTCGGTCTCGGCGGCGAAGCGCAGGATCATCTCGCGGCCCTGCGGGTTCGAGACGACGCGCTTCACCATGCCCTCGAGGATGAAGAATTGCTCCATCTCCTCGCCGCCCTGGCGCACGAGCGGGTCCCCCTTGCGATAGTCGGCGATGGCGAGCATCGGCTCGAGGTCGCTCCATTGCGCCGCATTCATCGAGGCGAGGCTCTGGTTCTGCCTCAGCTGCAGGCGAACGCTGTTGCGCTGAGGATGGCTTGAAAGCGCGGTCATCTGATTTTGGCGCGGCTTTTTGCGCTCCTGAAGGGGCGGATTTTAGTCCCTTGACCTCAATCAAGGCCCGCCCGGCGGGCCGTTTCCTACCATAGCGTTCCCCCACGTTGAGCGCGAGAAGCCGCGCTAAAGGCAGGAGATTCCGATGGGTACAGTGGAACCCCAAGTCGCCACGAGTGCACAGACGCAGTCGATCGACGGCTTCCAGCTCGTCATCGACGCGCTCAAGCTGAACGGCCTCGACACGATCTACGCGCTGCCCGGGATCCCGATCACGGATCTCACGCGCCGCGCGCAGGCCGACGGGCTGCGCGTGCTTTCGTTCCGCCACGAGCAGAACGCGGGCTACGCCGCTTCGATCGCCGGCTTCCTCACGCAGAAGCCGGGCGTCTGCCTCACGGTCTCGGCGCCGGGCTTTCTCAACGGCCTGAACGCGCTCGCGCATGCCACCGTCAACTGCTTTCCGATGATCCTGATCAGCGGCTCGAGCGAGCGCGAGGTCGTCGACCTGCAGCAGGGCGATTACGAGGAGATGGACCAGCTCGCCATCGCCAAGCCCGTGGCGAAAGCCGCCTACCGCGTGCTGCATGCCGAGGACATCGGCGTCGGCATCGCCCGCGCGATCCGCGCGGCGGTGTCGGGACGTCCCGGCGGCGTGTACCTTGATCTGCCCGCCAAACTGTTCGCGCAGGCGATCGATGCCGAACTCGGCAGGAAGACGCTCATCAAGGTGGTTGATGCGGCGCCGAAGCAGATTCCCGCTCCGGAGGCGGTGAAGCGAGCGGTTGATTTACTTCGTTCCGCCAAAAAACCCTTGATCATCCTCGGCAAGGGTGCGGCGTATGCGCAGGCCGATGCCGACATCAAGGCGCTGGTAGAGAGAACGGGCATTCCCTACCTGCCGATGTCGATGGCGAAGGGGCTCCTGCCCGACACGCACGAGCTGTGCGCTTCCGCCGCGCGCTCGTTTGTCCTCCCGGGCGCGGACGTCGTCATGCTGATCGGCGCCCGGCTCAACTGGCTGCTCTCGCACGGCAAGGGCAAGACCTGGGGTGGCAAGGCCCACAAGGACTGGGGCGGGCAGAAGTTCATCCAGGTCGACATCTCACCGATCGAGGCCGACAGCAACGTGCGCATCGACGCGCCCGTCGTCGGCGATATCGGCTCCTGTGTTTCCGCTCTCCTGAATGAAATGCAATCCGGTTGGGCGAAACCGCTGGCCGAGTGGCTCAATACCGTCGCCGAGAAGAAGAACGGCAACGTCGCGAAGATGGCCGAGACGCTGGCCAAGAATCCGACGCCGATGAACTTCCACAGCGCGCTCAACGTCGTGCGCGACATCGTGAAGGCGAACCCGGACGCGATGCTGGTCAACGAGGGCGCCAACGCGCTCGACTTCACGCGCTCGATCGTCGACATGTATCAGCCGAGGAAGCGCATCGACGTCGGCACCTGGGGAATCATGGGCGTCGGCATGGGCTATTGCGTGGCGGCGGCTGTCGTCACGCAGCAGCCGGTGATTGCGATCGAAGGCGACAGCGCGTTCGGCTTCTCCGGCATGGAAGTCGAGACGATCTGCCGCTACAACCTGCCGGTCTGCATAGTGATCATGAACAATAACGGCGTTTACCGCGGCACGGACGTCAACCCGCGTGGCGGCGATGTCGCGCCGACGGTTTTCGTCAAGGGCGCGCGCTACGACAAGATCATGGAGGCCTTTGGCGGCGTCGGCGTCAACGCCACGACGCCCGGCGAGCTGCGCAAGGCCATGGAAGAAGCCCTGCGCTCAAAGAAGCCGACGCTGATTAACGCGGTCATCGACGAGACGGCCGGAACGGAAAGCGGTCGCATTACGAGCCTCAACCCCAGCGCGAAGAAAAAATAGCCATGGAAGCACTCAAAGGAGTCCGCATCCTCGACATGACGCACGTGCAGGCGGGCCCGACCTGCTCGCAGCTTCTCGCCTGGATGGGCGCCGACGTGATCAAGTTCGAGAACCCGCAGGGCGACGCAACCCGCGGCCAGCTGCGCGATGTGCCCAACGCCGACTCGCTCTACTTCACGATGCTCAACTGCAACAAGCGCTCGATCACCGTCAACATGAAGACGAGCGAGGGCAAGCAGGTGTTCGTCGACCTGCTGAAGAAGTCCGACATCATCATGGAGAACTTCGGCCCCGGCGTGCTCGACCGCTTCGGCTTCTCCTGGGAGAAGATCCACAGCCTGAACCCGAAGATCGTGATGGGCTCGATCAAGGGCTTCGGTTCCACGGGGCCGTACGCCGACTTCAAGGCCTACGAGAATGTCGCACAGGCGATGGGCGGCGCGATGAGCACGACCGGCGTGCCCCATGGTCCGCCCTTCGTCACCGGCGCGCAGATCGGCGATTCGGGCACGGGCCTGCACCTCGCGATCGGCCTGCTCGCGGCGCTGCGCCAGGCGGAGAAGACCGGGCAGGGGCAGTACGTGGAAGTGGCGATGATGGATGGCGTGATGAACCTCTGCCGCGTGAAGTTCCGCGATCATCAGCGCCTCACGCGCGGTGACATGCCCGAGTACTCGGTACCGACCTACAAGGGCATGGGCGACGTGCCGCGCGCCGGCAACGACTCGGGCGGCGGCCAACTCGGCAACGCGATCCACTGCAAGCCGCACGGCGCGAACGACTGGCTCTACGTCGTCGTGCAGGAAGCCGTCTGGGAGGACCTCGCCAAGCGCATCGGGCCGGAAGTGGGCATGCCCGACATGGCGGCCGATCCGCGCTTCGCCAAGATCGCCGAGCGGCGCAAGAACCAGAACCTGATGTGGACGCTCCTCAACAAGTTCGCCGAGAAGTACACCAAGCGCGAGTTGATGGCGATCCTGAATCCGCTGGATGTGCCCTGCGGGCCGATCATGAGCACCGAGGACCTGGCCACGGACGAGCATGTGCGCGGGCGCGCGATGTGGGTCGAGCTCGATCACCCGCAGCGCGGAAGATGGTGGAACGTCGGCATGCCGATCAAACTTTCCGCGTCGCCGGCCAACATCAAGCGCTCGCCGACGCTCGGCGAGCACACCGACGAGGTGCTGCGCGAGGTGCTCGGCTACGACGCGACCAAGATCAACGGCCTCAAGAACGCGGGCGCATTCTCGGTGCCGCCCAAAAAGGCTGCATGAGAGGCCGCATGAAGATCGCGATCGTCGGTCAACAGGACTTCGGCAAAGCCGTGCTGGAGGCGTTCCTCGCGCGCAAGGACGAGGTCGCCGGCGTGTTCTGCGCGCCCGAGAAATCGGGCGCCAGGCCCGATGCGCTGAAAGTGGCGGCGCAGGAAAAGGGCGTAAGCGTGTTCCAGTTCGCTTCGCTGAAAAGCGCGGAAGCGCTCCAGCAGATGAAGGCGCTCAACGCCGACATCGGCATCATGGCGTTCGTGCTGCAGTTCGCGCCGCAGGAGTTCGTGAAGGTGCCGAAGCACGGCACGATCCAGTATCACCCTTCGCTTCTGCCAAAGTATCGCGGTCCGTCGTCGATCAACTGGCCGCTCATCCGCGGCGACTTGCGCACCGGTCTCTCGATCTTCCGCCCGACCGACGGGCTGGACGAAGGGCCGGTCATCCTGCAGAAGGAGACCGACATATCCCCCGACGACACGCTCGGCACGGTCTACTTCGACCGGCTGTTCCCCATGGGGGTGAAGGCGATGCTGGAGGCGGCGGATCTGGTCGTTGCCGGCAAGCATCGTGAAACGGTGCAGGACGAATCGAGGGCGACCTACGAGGGCTGGTGCCGCAAAGCCGAGGCGAAGATCAACTGGGCGAACCCCGTCGACTTCGTCTACAACACCATCCGCGGCTGCAATCCGGCACCCGGCGCCTGGACCACGTTCGAGGGCAAGGAGCTGCAGGTTTTCGACGCGCGCAAGCACCCAGTGCGCACCTTCGGTGCCGTCAAAGGGAAGATCGGCGAAGTGGTAGAAGTCACGGACAAGAGCTTCCAGGTGACCGCCCAAGGCGGGCGGATTGAAGTCCTGCGCGCCAAGCTCGGCGAGGGGAAAAAAGTCGCATCGGGCGAGCTTCTCGGCGGCGGCCAGATCAAAGCCGGAGCGGTGCTCGGAAACTGAGCCGGCGAGCCGCGCCGCGAAAGTCGCGTAACCATTTGACGCGGCTGATGTTCGACTGCAACAATGCGCCTCAGGGTCCTGTTTTCAGGGGAGTTGTGACCGCACGCCCGGCCTCAGTTTCCTGACGAGCCGTAGCGTAGAATTTTTTCGCGGGACAACCAGCGGGGAGGGCGCGGGCTGTGCAAGGGGGTTTCTGGAAAGCCGACTGGTTCCTCGGCGTCGTCGTCGTGGCGGCGTTCGCGCTTTTCAGCTCGATGAGCGAGCTCGTTCCGAGCCTGGAGCGCAAGGCCTACGATGCCGCGCTGCTGAGCGCCTCGCATACGCCTTCCGACAAGGTCGCGATCATCGCGATCGACAAGCAGAGCATCGACAACATCGGCCGCTGGCCGTGGCCGCGCGACCTGCATGCCCGGATGATCGACCTCCTCGTGCAGGGGAAAGCCCGCGCCATCGGCTATCTCGTCTTCTTCGCCGAGCCGGAGAACGAGAAGATCAACCGCACGCTCGCCAAGATCACGGATTCGACGGTGCCGGCCGAGGGCCAGCCGCCCAGCACCACGTTCACGCTGGTGAAGGAAGCGCAGGACGAGTTCAATACGGACCGCAAGCTGGCCGCCGCCATGCAACGCGCCGGCAATGTCGTGCTGCCGGTTCTCTTCGTGCTCGAAGCGCCGCGCGGGCGGCCCGATCAGCCGCTGCCCGCGTTCATCCGCCGCAATGCGGTCGCGAACGACGGCGCAAGCCCGACGCCGAGCTCTGCGCTCGCCATCTCGGAGCTCGAGGGTTTCGGCAACGCCGCGGCTGCGCTCGGCCACCTCAATGCGGTTCCCGACGTGGACGGTGCGATCCGCAGCGAGGCGCTGGTGGTCGCGCACTATGACGAGGCCTACCCGTCGCTCTCCGCCATGCTCGTCGCGCGCAGCTTGAACCTCGGCGCGAAAGACATCCGTGTCGGCCCGAACGTGGTGCGCATCGGCGAGCTGCAGGCGCGCACCGATGCCGACTCGCGTACGCAGACCGCCTTCTATAAATATTCGGGTGAGCGCGCCCCATTCGTCGAGGACTCGTTCTTCGACGTCCTGAACGGCAAGATCGCGCCCGAGAAATATCGCGACAAGATCGTGCTGGTCGGCCCGACGGCCGCCGGCGTCGCCAACATGTTCGTGACCCCGGTGAACCCCGCGATGCCCGCGGTCGCCATGGAAGCGCAGGCCGTCTCATCCCTCCTGCAGGAGCATTTCTTCGTCGTGCCGGCGTGGTCGCGTTATGCCGAGCTGGGCGTGCTCGTCGCGGTGGCACTTTACCTCGCGGTCGTGCTGCCGCGGCTCGCCGCGGGCGCGGCCGTCGCCGTATCGGCGGCCTTGCTCGTCGCGCTGCTCGCGGCGCATTTCCTCCTGATGATGAATGCCGGGCTGTGGCTTCAGCTCATGGCGCCTGCAGCGCTCCTCGTCGTGGGCCATGTTGCCCTCGCCTCGAAGCGCTTCATCATGACCGAACGCGCGCGGCGCGATGCCGACGCGAGCTCGGCGGAGTCGAATCGCATGCTGGGCCTCGCTTACCAAGGGCAGGGGCAGCTCGACCTCGCCTGGGACAAGTTCCGGCAGGTGCCGCACTCGGACGCGTTGCTCGAGAACCTCTACAGCCTCGGCCTCGATTTCGAGCGCAAGCGCCAGTTCAACAAGGCGGAGGCCGTGTTCCGCCATGTGAATCAGCTCCAACCCGACTTCCGCGACGTCGAAACCAAGATCGCGCGCAGCCACCAGCTCTCGGAAACGGTGGTGATCGGCGGGGCGGCAAGCCATCCGGGCGGCACCCTCGTGCTGGATGCGGCGGTGGAAAAGCCGAAGTTCGGCCGCTTCGTCGTCGAAAAGGAGCTCGGCAAGGGCGCCATGGGCGTGGTCTACCTGGGCAAGGACCCGAAGATCGGGCGCGAGGTCGCCATCAAGACGCTCGCCGTGACCCAGGAGTTCGAGCCCGAGGAGCTCGCCGATGTGAAGGAGCGCTTCTTCAGGGAGGCACAGACCGCGGGGCGCCTCGCTCACCCGAACATCGTCACGATATACGATGCCGGCGAGGAGCATGATTATTGCTATGTCGCCATGGAGCTTTTGCGCGGGGACAGTCTCGCGCGCTTCACCAAGCCGGGACAGCTGCTGCCCCACGAGAAGACGATATCGATCATCGCGCGCGCGGCCGATGCGCTCGGCTATGCGCATCGCGAAGGCGTCGTGCACCGCGATGTGAAGCCCGCCAACCTGATGTACGACCCTGCATCCGACACGCTCAAGGTGACCGACTTCGGCATCGCGCGGCTCACCGCCAGCTCGAAGACCAAGACGGGGATGGTGCTCGGCACGCCCTCCTACATGTCGCCCGAGCAGCTCGCGGGCAAGAAGATCGACGGGCGCTCGGATCTTTTCTCGCTCAGCGTCACGCTCTACCAGATGCTTTCCGGAAAACTTCCGTTCGACGGCGAATCGATGGCGCAGCTCATGTTCCGCATCGCCAATGAGCCGCCGACGCCGATCGATGCCAGCGTGCCGCCGGCGATCGCGAAATTCCTCGACCGCGCCCTTGCCAAGAATGCCGAGGAGCGCTTCCAGACAGGCGAGCATTTTGGCGGCGAGCTGCGCGCAGCGCTCGCCGCATCTACGGCGCAAGCCACCACGAAAACCGGTGTAGACCTCGAACTCTGAGCATGGACCTCACGCAAACACTAGAGATTGCGACCTGCACCGACCCGGGCATGGTGCGCTCGCACAACGAGGATTCGATCGCCGCCGACCCGGCAAACGGGCTGGTGGTGCTCGCCGACGGCATGGGCGGCTACAACGCCGGCGAAGTGGCGAGCGGCATGGCGACGACGGTGATCGTGACCGAGATGCGCCAGATCCTGACGAACGCGAAGCCCTACGAGGTCGACCAGAAGAACAACGAGGAAATCGCCGCGCGTCTGGTGCGCGAGCAGGTGCTGAAGGCGAACAGTTCGATCTACCAGGCGGCGCAGAGCCAGCCGCAGTATGCCGGCATGGGCACGACGCTCGTCGTGGGTCTGTTCTACGACAACCGCATGCTGGTCGCGCATCTCGGCGATTCGCGGATGTACCTCCTGCGCGAGAACAAGTTCAAGCAGGTGACGCGCGATCATTCGCTGTTGCAGGAGCAGATCGACTCGGGAATCATCACGCCCGAGCAGGCGAAGAAGGCCGCGCATAAGAACCTCGTCACCAAGGCGCTCGGCATCGATCCGACGGTCGAGCCCGAGATCCACGAATATCCGACGAAGCCGGGCGACATCTATCTGCTTTGCTCCGACGGTTTGTGCGACATGGTCGACGATGAAGACATCGGCATGACGCTGCAAACGCTCGGCGGCAATCTGAAGCTCGCCGCCCAGCAGCTGGTGCAGATGGCCAATGACAACGGGGGGCGCGACAACGTTTCGGTTATACTGGTCCGGGTCCTTAGGGAGTACCCGGGCGCCAAGGGCGTCATAGGCAAAATGTTCGCGTGGTTAAAATAGGCTCCCGCAGGGGCCACTTATGGCGAAACTGATACTCAGCATGGATGGGCTCGTTCTCAAGGAGATTCCCTTGACGAAGGAGCGCACTACCATTGGCCGTAAGCCGCACAATGACATCCAGATCGACAACCTTGCGGTGAGCGGCGAGCACGCCGTCATCGTCACCATCCTCAACGATTCGTTCCTCGAAGACCTAGGCAGCACCAACGGCACGGTCGTCAACGGCAACGCGGTCAAAAAGCACTTCCTGCAGAACAACGATGTCGTCGAGCTCGGCAAGTACAAGCTCAAGTTCGTCGGCGAGGCCGCGCCCGCGGCCGGTGCGGGCGGCGAAAAAGCCGATTTCGAGAAGACGATGGTCTTGCGGCCGGCTGCGATGAAGGCAGCCGCGGCCGCTGCCGGTGCAGCCGGCGGCGCGCAAGCCGCAGTCGCGCAGCGCCAAGCGGCGGTGCAAGCGGCCGCCGCGAGTGCGGCGGCGACCGGCATCGCCGACAAGGATCCGGCGGCGAAGGCTGCCTCAGCACCCGCTCCCGCGGCGCCCGCGCCCGCTGCAGCACCGAAGCCCGGAGGCCAGCCACTGGGCGCGATTCAGCTTCTTTCCGGTGGCAACGCCGGCAAGGAGCTCGAGCTCACCAAACCGCTGACCACGCTCGGCAAGCCCGGCGTGCAGGTCGCGGTGCTGACGCGTCGCCCGCAGGGCTACTTCATCACCCACGTCGAGGGCACGAAGCGACCCAGCGTCAACGGCCAGGAAATCGGTGCGGCGCCGCATTCGCTCAAGGACCACGACGTCATCGAACTGGCCGGCATTAAGATGGAATTCTTCCTCAAGGCTTGAAGTCGCCACTGCAGGCCTGAAAGGGCCGTCCTGAAACAGCACCTCGTAAGGATCGGGCTCGGCCTTGCGATCGTGCTGTTCTTCGTAGGGGACGCGCTGCGCTTCGAGCGCATCGGCTTCGTCACCCAGCTCGACAACATCATGTACGACGCGCGCCTCGCGATGACGATGCCGGGCGCACCCGATCGCCGCGTCGTCATCCTCGATATCGACGAGAAGAGCCTGGGGGAGATAGGTCGTTGGCCTTGGGGCCGTAACCTGATGGCGGAGCTGGTCGACAAGCTCTTCGAACGCCACAAGGTGCAGCTGGTGGCGTTCGATGTCGTTTGGGCCGAGCGTGATCCGAGTTCCGGCATCGATGTGCTCGACCGGCTCGCGCAAGGCGCGCTGAAGGACACATCGCAATTCCAGTCGGCGTACGAAGCCCTTCGGCCGAGCCTCGACTTCGACGCCCGGTTCGCTGCGAGCTTCAAGGGGCGGCCGGTCGTGCTCGGCTATTACTTCAACAGCGAGGACCGCGCGGCGCGCGCCAATGTGATTCCGAAGCCAGTGCTCCCCAAGCGCGGCTTCGCCGACAGCAATGCCGAGTTCCCCGTATGGCACGGCTATACCGGCAACCTCCCGATGTATCTCGAAAATGCCGCCGGCGCCGGCCACATCAACCCGTGGACCGATCCGGACGGCGTGCTGCGGCGCGTGCCTCTCCTCATCGAATTTGAGGGCGAGTATTACGAGGCCTTTTCGCTCGCGATTTTCCGCGTGGCGGTGGCGAAATCCCTCGGCGCGCCGCCGCCGGTGCAGCCGGGCTTGAAGGGGCGACTGCTCGAGTCGCTCAAGGTCGGGCCATTCGAGATTCCAGTCGACGAGAGCGCGGCAGCACTGGTCCCGTACCGGAGCCACAAGAGCTTCGAGTATGTGTCCGTCGCCGACGTGCTCAAGGACCGGGTCGAGCCCGGGAGCCTCAAGGACAGGATCGTCCTGGTGGGCACTTCCATAGCCACGCTGGCCGACCTGCGCGCGACGCCCATTAGTGGCGTGCTGCCGGGCGTGGAGGTGCATGCCAACATGATCCTCGGCATGCTCGACCAGGAGTTCAAGCGCCGGCCCTGGTTCACCTACGGCGCGGAAGCCACGCTCCTACTGATCGGCGGCGTCGCGCTGGCGCTGATGATTCCGCTGCTCACCGCGTTCTGGGCGACGGTGGCTGTGATCGCGGGTTCAGCTGCGATCATCGGTCTCAACGTGGCGATGTGGCAGGTGAGCGACCTCGTGCTGCCGCTCGCGAGCTCGATTCTCATGGTGATCGCGCTCTACACCGTGAACATGGCCTACGGCTACTTCGTCGAGTCGCGCTCCAGGCGCCTCATCGCGCAGCGCTTCCGCGAGTACGTACCGCCGGAAGTGGTGGCGAAGATGGAGCGCGATCCTGCCCGCTACGACATGCCGCGGAGCGCCGAGCTTACGATCCTGTTCTCCGACGTGCGCGGCTTCACCGGCATCTCGGAGGCGCTCAGCCCCGAGGCCCTGCGCGAGTACATCAACGACTACCTGACAGAGATGAGCACCATCATCAGGAGCGGCCACAAGGGCACCCTGGACAAGTACATCGGGGACGCGATCATGGCGTTCTGGGGAGCGCCGATGGCCGACCCGCAGCACGCGCGCAACGCGGTGATGGCGGCGCTCGACATGCAGAAGGCCTGCGCCATGCTGAATCAGCGCTTCGCGGCGCGCGGCTGGCCCACGCTCACCATCGGCGTGGGCATCAATTCGGGCACCGTGCGCGTCGGCGACATGGGCTCGCAGCTGCGTCGCGCGTATACGGCCATGGGCGATGCGGTGAATGTGGCGTCGCGCCTCGAAGGACGTACCAAGCACTACGGGGTGGGCATTCTGGTCGGCGAGGCGACGCGGCGGCAGATCGAGGACGTGGCGTTCCGCGAGATCGACCGCATCAAGGTCAAGGGAAAGGACGAGGCGATCACCGTCTACGAGCCGCTCGGCCCGGCGGCGGCGCTGGGCACTGGCCTCCAGGAAGAATTACGCATTTGGAACCAGGCTTTACGCGCCTACCGGTCCCGGAGCTGGGACCTCGCCGAGGTCAACCTCGTTAATTTGCAACATCTCGCGCCAAGCTGCATCCTGTACCGCGTGTACGCAGAACAAATCAAGCGCGCGCGCGCGACGCCGATGACCGCCGACTGGGAGCCGGTCACGGTGTTCGACGAGAAATAGCCGCGGCATGCGCCTGCGCGTGCTCGGCTGCTCGGGCGGAATCGGCGGGCGGCATCTCCGCACCACCTCGTTCCTCGTCGACAGCGACATCCTGATCGACGCCGGCACCGGCGTCGGCGACCTGACGCTCGCCGAGCTTTCGCAGATCGACTACATCTTCATCACGCACTCGCACCTCGACCACGTCACCTCGATTCCGTTCCTCGTCGACACCGTAGGCGGGATGCGCTCGAAGCCGCTGGTGGTCTACGCGACGCGCGCCACGATCGAGATCATGAAGAACCACCTCTTCAACTGGGCGATCTGGCCGGACTTCAGCGAGATTCCGAGCGCCGAGGCGCCGTTCCTGCGCTATGAGGAAGTGGCGGTCGGCACCTGCGTGCAGCTCGGCTCGCGGCGCATCACACCGCTGCCGGCGCGCCACACCGTGCCGGCGGTGGGCTATCACCTCGACAGCGGCACGGCGAGCCTCGTTTTCAGCGGCGATACGGGGCCGAACGACGCGCTCTGGCGCGAAGTCAACCGCATCGCCAATCTCAAGTTCCTCATCATCGAAACAGCGTTCTCCAACAAGGAGCGGCAGCTCGCCGAGATCTCGCGCCACCTTTGCCCCGCCATGCTCGCCGACGAGCTCGCCAAGCTCGAGCGCGATGCCGAGATCTACATCACCCACATGAAGCCGGGCGAGATCGAGCCGACGATGCTCGAAATCGAGGAATGCGCGGGCAAATTCCGTCCGCAAATGCTGCAGAACAACCTGATCCTGGAGTTCTGAGTGCTGCGCGCGCATCCCACTGCCGAGGAACTCGGCGCGCTTGCACCCCTCGCCGGACTGTCGCGCGACCGGCTGACCGAGCTCGCCGACGTGGCCGTGATCGAGCGCGCGGCGCGGGGCAGCGACCCCCTGAAGGGCCGCGAGCCGGGCCGCTCTGTCTTCCTCGTGCAGGGCGAACTCCTGCTCATGTTCGCAGGCGGCGGCACCCTGGTCATCGTCGGCGGGACCGGAGAAGGGTGCTACGCCGTCAACCGGCGCAGCCAGCCCGTGACGCGGGCCAAGGCGATCAGCGATGTCGAGCTCCTCGCGCTCGATGACGACATGCTCGACACGCTGGCGACCTGGGACCACGCCGTGCGCGGCGATGCCCGCTTCGTCAATGGCGCGTTCGCGCTCAGCAGCCTGAAGAGCGGTGCGCTGGCGCAATTGCCCGCGGCCCACATCGAGGAGCTGCTCAAGCGCTTCGAGCACGTGCCCATCAAGCGCGGCGAAGCGGTGATCCACGAGGGCGAGGAGGGCGATTACTACTACCTGGTCGGTTCGGGCCGCTTGCAGGTGGAGCGGCTGGTGGGCGGTGCCAGGGTGGTCCTCGCGGAGCTGAAGAGCGGCGATGCCTTCGGCGAAGAAGCCCTCGTCTCCGACGCGAAGCGCAACGCCACGGTCACCGCGCTCTCCGACGGCGAGCTGCTGCGGGTGAAGCGAAGCGACTTTAACGAACTCTTGCGAGAGCCCCTGCTGCGACGGCTCTCATTTCGCGACGCCGTGCAGAAGGTCGGCGGCGGCGCGCTCTGGCTGGACGTGCGCTATCCCTCCGAATACCAGTACGACAAGCTTCCCGGCGCGATCAACATCCCGCTCGCCGAGGTGCGCCACATGTATTCGGTTCTCGACCGCTCGCGCGAGTACGTCGCCTATTGCCAGAGCGGCCGTCGAAGCGCCGCCGCGGCTTTTCTCTTTGCCCAGCGGGGCTTCCGTGTTTGGCTGCTCGAGGGCGGCCTCAAGCAAGCCGCCGAACGACGTCCTTGACAGAGCCGGCGGGGCAAAAAGCTTTGGTAAATCAGGGTGTATGACGCTATCATGCAAGGGAAGCTAGAGGCAGGTCCCGGGGTCCGCTCGAACGAGCAGGGAGGTTCGAAATGAGCGCAGTTCTGAATCAGCCGGCGGCGGTGCACACCGACGTTGCCGCGCGCCTGGCGTTCCAGAAACAGCTCCAGGGCGTCACGAACAAGATCCACGCCACCAACAACATCGACGAGATCATGCTCGAGGTGAGCGCGGACGTCTGCGCGCTGTTCAACGCCGACCGCCTGACGATCTACTCGGTCAGCGAAGACAAGACCTCCATCGTCTCCAAGGTGAAGACCGGCCTCAATTCGTTCAAGGACCTGAAGCTGCCGATCGCCGAGCACTCGCTCGCCGGCTACACCGCCTTCGCCAGGAAGGCGATCAACATCAAGGACTGCTACGACGACGCGGAGCTGCGCGCCATTAACCCGAACCTGCGCTTCCTGCAGGAGGTCGACAAGCGCACCGGCTACCGGACCAAGCAGCAGCTGGTCGCGCCGATCGTCGAGCAGGGCACGAGCGAGCTGATCGGCGTCATCCAGATCATCAACAACAAGGCCGGCGTGTCCTTCGGCGCGCTCGCCGAAGAAGGCGTGAGCGAGCTCTCGCAGACGCTCGCCATCGCCTTCAAGCAGCGGCAAAAGCCGCAAGTTGCCAAGACCAAGTACGACTACCTGATCGCCGACGCCGTGCTGTCGGCGGGTGAGTTCGAGCTCGCGGCGCGCCAGGCGCGGAAGAAAGCGATCGACATCGAGTCGGTCCTGACCGACGAATTCCAGGTGAAGGTGCCCGCGATTGGCGCGGCGCTGTCCAAGTTTTTCGGCGTGCCCTACGAGCCGTTCAAGTCCGATCGCGTGAAGCCTGCCGAGCTACTGAAGAACCTGAAGCGCGAGTACGTCGAAGGCAACCAGTGGGTGCCGATCGACGACACGAAGGAAGGCCTGGTGGTGGTGTGCCTCGACCCCGAGCGCATCCGCTCTTCGCGCATTGCGTCGAACGTGTTCCCCAAGGCGCGCATCATCTATCGCGCCACGACGCAGAAGGACTGGAAAGAGACCATCAACCAGCTCTACGGCCAGGAAGGCGCTGCCACCGACCTGGGCAACGTGGAGGACCTGCTTTCGGGCCTGGAGGACGAACCCAGCGGCGAGGCGCTCGAGGGCGCCGGCAGCGACGAGGTTTCTGCGGCGGCGGATAACGAGTTGGTGAAGCTCGTCAACAAGGTGATCGTCGACGCCTATAACCAGAACGCTTCGGACATCCACATCGAGCCCTATCCCGGCAAGGCGAAGACCGAGATTCGCTTCAGGAAGGACGGCTCGCTCGGCCCCTACATCGAGATACCGGCGAGCTATCGGGCGGCGATCGTGGCGCGCATCAAGATCATGTGCGACCTCGACATCTCCGAGAAGCGGAAGCCGCAGGACGGCAAGATCAAGTTCAAGAAGTTCGGCCCGCTCGACATCGAGCTGCGCGTGGCGACGATCCCCACCGCGGGCGGCGTCGAGGACATCGTCATGCGGATTCTCGCCGCCGGCGAGCCGATTCCGCTGGAGAAAATGGGCTTCACGCCGAGGAACCTCGAGCAGCTGCAAACTGCGGTGTCGAAGCCCTATGGCCTGTTCTTCGTCTGCGGCCCGACGGGCTCCGGCAAGACCACCACGCTGCACTCGGTGCTCAAGTTCCTGAACACGCCGGACACCAAGATCTGGACCGCGGAGGACCCGGTCGAGATTACGCAGAAGGGCCTGCGCCAGGTGCAGGTGAACAAGAAGGCGGGCCTCGACTTCGCAGCGGTGATGAAGGCCTTCCTGCGCGCCGATCCGGACATCATCATGGTCGGCGAGATGCGCGACAAGGAAACCACCGGCACCGGCATCGAGGCCTCGCTCACCGGCCACTTGGTATTCGCCACGCTGCACACCAACTCGGCGACGGAGTCGATCATTCGCCTTCTCGACATGGGCATGGATCCGTTCAACTTCGCCGACGCGCTGCTCGGCATCCTGGCGCAGCGCCTCGCGAAGCGCATGTGCTCCTGCAAGCAGCCCTACACGCCGGAGTCCGCCGAGCTGACCGCGTTCCTGCGCGAGTATTGCGAGGAACTGATGAATACCTCGCGCTTCAAGGCCGATCCGAAAGGCTCGATGGAGGCGGTGTACAAGGACTGGGTGAAGACCTACGGCAACGACAAGGGGCAGCTTACGTTCTACAAGCCGGTGGGCTGCGACAAGTGCGGCGGCTCGGGCTTCAAAGGCCGCTGCGGCCTGCACGAGCTCCTCATCGCCACCGACAAGCTGAAGAAGCTGATCCAAGAGCACGCGCGCGTCGCCGAGATGCTCGCGCAGTGCCTCGAGGATGGCATGCGCACCCTCAAGCAGGACGGCATGGAGAAATGCCTCACCGGCGTCACCCACATGAAGGAAGTGCGCACCGTCTGCATCAAGTGACGCACGTATTGGGGTGAATGAGGGGTGAAATGAGCGCGAGCATCGACAGCACGCAGGGCCTGCGTTTCCCGGCCGGCGCGCTCGTCACTGCGGCCGATGACGTCGTCCAGCGTCTCGATCAGCTGAATGCGATCGGCGCGTCGCTCTCCGCCGAGCGCGACATCAACCGCCTCCTGGAGGCGATCCTCACCGCGGCAAAGACCATCACGCGCGCCGATGGCGGCACGCTCTACCGCGTCACCGAGGAGAAGACGCTGCGCTTCGAGATCGTGCGCACCAGCTCGCTCAAGTACTACCTCGGCGGCACGACCGGCAACCCGGTGCCGTTCTATCCGATCCAGCTCTACAAGGACGGCAAGCCGAATACCAGCATGGTGGCGGCGCACGCCGCGCTCACCGGCAAGACCATCAACATCGCCGATGCCTACACCATCGAAGGCTTCGATTTCAGCGGCACGCGGGCGTTCGATTCCAAGACCGGCTACCGGTCCAAGTCCTTCCTCACCGTGCCGATGCGCAACCACGAGGGAGAGTCGATCGGCGTCCTGCAGCTGATCAACGCGCAGGATCCGCATAGCGGCGAGATCGTGCCGTTCTCCGCTTCCGACCAGCGCCTCGCGGAGTCGCTCGCCTCGCAGGCGGCGGTGGCGCTCACCAACCGCATCCTGATCAACCAGCTGGAGAGCCTGTTCGAGTCGTTCATCAGCCTGATCAACGGCGCCATCGACGAGAAGTCGCCCTATACCGGCGGCCATTGCCAGCGCGTGCCGGTGCTGACGATGCTGCTGGCGGAAGCCGTGAACGAGACCAAGCAGGGCCCGCTCGCCGACTTCCACATGAGCGACAAGGATCGCTACGAGCTCAAGATCGCGGGCCTGCTTCACGACTGCGGCAAGGTGACCACGCCGGTGCACGTCGTCGACAAGGCGACCAAGCTCGAGTCGATCTACGACCGCGTCCACCTCATTGACACGCGCTTCGAGGTGCTCAAGCGCGACGCTGAGCTCGAGTCCCTGAAGAAAAGGATGACGCTCAAGCCGATGGAGGCGGCGGAGGAAGACAAGCGCCTGCGCGACCGCCTGCGCCAATACGACGACGATCGGAAGTTCCTGCACGCCTGCAACGTCGGCGGCGAGCGCATGAAGGACGAGGACATGGCGGCGGTGAAGCGGATCGGCGCGTACCGCTGGCGCGACGTGTCCGGCCACGAAGCCGACTTCCTCACCGCCGACGAGGTGAAGAACCTCACCATTCGCGCCGGCACGCTCACCGACGACGAGCGCAAGATCATCAACCACCACATCGTCGCCACGATCAAGATGCTCGAGGCGCTGCCCTGGCCGAAGCACCTCACCAAAGTGCCGGAATATGCGGGCGGGCACCACGAGCGCATGGACGGCAAGGGCTATCCAAAGGGCCTGACGCGCGAGCAGATGTCGGTGCAGGCGCGCTGCATGGGCATCGCCGACATCTTCGAAGCGCTCACCGCCAAGGACCGGCCCTACAAGAAGGGCAAGACCCTCTCCGAATCGCTCGAGATCCTCGGGCGCATGAAAGAGAACCACCACATCGATCCGGATCTCTTCGAGGTCTTCGTGCGCCGCAAGGTGTACCGGCGCTATGCCGAGATGTTCCTCGACCGGGAGCAGATCGACGACGTGGACGAGTCGAAGATCCCGGGCTACCGGCCCTAAGCCGTGCTCAGCAGGAACTCCTCCAGCGCGCGTACCGTCGCCGCATCCTCGTAGAGCACGTCGCGCGCCTCGCGCATGCGCGTGGTAATCGACCGGTGGTAATCCGCGTCCTGCGCCAGCCTGACGACGAGGTCGATGTACGCTTCCTCGGTCGGCGCCACGAGCTCGTCGAGTGCCAAGCGCTTGAGGATCCCGCTCGCCAGGCGTCCGCGCAGGAAGCGCCCTTCGCGCGTCACGATCGGCAGCGAGCACTCGACCGCATGCAGCGCCGTGTTGAAACCAGAGAAGCCGATCGTGTCGAGGTAGACGCGTGCGGTGCGCAGCCAGCCGAGGAAGCCGGCGGGCGTCTGCCAGGGAATGAAGGTGACGTAGCGGTCGTAGTCGACGCTACGCGCCGCGAATGCGGCCCGCAGCCGGCCGGCGAGGCGCTCAGTCAGCGTCCGCGTCCAGTGCGAGAAGAATACGAGGCGACAGGAACCGAGGCGCCGCGCAATTTCCGGTAGCACCCAGTCGTGCTGCGGGGCGTACTTGAATGGCACGCCGGGACAGACGAGGAGCGGCACGCGCGGGTCGATCCCGAACCGCGCCGGGTCGACCGGAGCGGCGTCGAAGGACAGGCGGTCGAGGTAGCAGCCGAGATGCGGCAGTGCGACCAGGCGCTCGGTGTAGTGCTCCTCGGCGCTGACCGGTTCGAGGGCTTCGCCCGACAAGTAGCAGTCGATCGTCGGCAGCCCGCTGGTCTCCGGATGGCCCCAGCTTGCCGCCTGCAGCGGCGCGAGCCGCAGGCTGGCGAGGCGGATGGTGGTCGGGTCCATGCCGATCTCGGGATAGATCAGCACATCGGGCGCCTGCGTCGTGATGGCGTCGACCCACTGCCGCAATTCCTTCGGGCCGCGCTCGTAATGCGCGGCGCGCGACTTGGCGAATTCCGTCTCCTCGTCTTCGTCGGTGGCGATATGGAAGGCATACAAGGCGAAGCGGGCAGGATCGAGGCTGCGAAACCAGCCCTTGAGCAGCGCATTCCATACGGAGTGGTAGCGCATCTGCGCGGAGACGAAGCCGACGCGTAGCGGGCGCCGCTGCCGACGGACTGGCGCGGCAATGCCTGCGTCGCGCTGCCAGCGATCCATGAGCCGCGTGCACAGCGCGCCGTAGCGTGCTAGCAGGGCGCGGTTGTCCTCTTCGTGGTACGCAAGCTCGAAAGGCTGGTCGGTGCCCACCCCCGTGGCGCCGAGGGTCATGCGGCGCTCGTCGAACCAGCGCTCGAGCTCGCCGAGATCGGCGGCGAACGCAGTCCGCATGATGAGCGGATCCTCGCCCTTCGCGTAGACCGCCGGCAATTGCGACATGGTGAGCGACCAGCGCGCCTTCACATGCTCGGGGTCAAGCCTCAGCGCCTGCTCGAAGGCGGCGCGTGCTTCGGCCTTGCGGTCCACCAGGCGCAGGACGTTGCCGAGGCGGAAATGCGCCTCGGCCATGTCCGGGCGCAGCTCGATCACGCGCCGGAGGGAGGCGAGCGCCTCGTCGTATTGGCCCGCATCGCGCTGCGCGAGCGCCAGGTTGTAATGCGCATCCGCCATATGCGGATCCGCGCCGATCGCCCGTCGATAGTATTCGAGCGCCTCCGGAGCGCGGCCGAGCTGCGTCAGCGCCACGCCCAGGTTGCAAAGCGCCGGCCCGTGGCGAGGATTGTCTTCGACCATGCGACGATAGGCGGTGACCGCCTCGCCGAGCTGGCCGCGCGAAGCGTGAATGCCGGCGATGTTGAAGAGCGCCTCCGCGTTATGCGGATCGAGCGCCAGCGCCGCCTCGTAGCCCGCCTGCGCCGCATCGATGCGCCCGGCCTGGTGATGCTCCAGGGCACCCTTGACGGCGATCGCGCCGCGTACGGTGGAAAGCGCAGCCCGCGCGGCTTCGTCTTGCGGTCGTCCCGCAATCCCAGTTTCGAGTTCGCTCGCCGCGGTCTCAAGCTTCCCTAGGGCATGCAATGTATAGCCGAGCACCACGCGTGCTTCCGGGAAGGCTGGCCGCGCCTCGATCGCCTGGCGCACCCGCTGCTCGGCATCGGCATGGCGCCCGAGCGAATAAAAAAGCTTGCCGAGGTTGTAGTTCGCCGCCGCATTGGCCGGTTCGATGGCAAGCGTCCGCTCATAAGCCGCCTGCGCGCCGGCCGCGTCACCGCGCGACTCGAGAGCGATACCGAGATTGACATGGGGGCGGGCAAGGCCAGGAGAAAGGCGCGCCGCCTCTCGATAAAGCGCACATGCTCGCGCGAAATCCCCGGCAGCTTCGGCCGCGTTGCCCTCGGCGATGAGGCGCTCGGTGTCGCTCTTCGCCGGCGCGCTTGACGTCTGTCTCCACAGCCAGCCGAACACCGACGGGATTTTACGAAAATCGTCCACGTGCGACGGAATTTGGTAGTTTGGGGCGGAAGCGTGACCTAGTTCAGGCTTCGAGGGGTATGCCTGCGGGCACGCGTTTTGCTGGCTAGGCGCATCACACACGAAAGGGGGAGTTTCAATGAGAAACCTGCAGCGGGGCTTCACGCTGATCGAGCTGATGATCGTGGTTGCGATCATCGGCATCCTGGCCGCCGTTGCACTGCCGGCGTACCAGGACTACACGATCCGCGC